>Ga0068855_100000982_pt1 | contig 35526 bp, 27 predicted proteins | sample KBSCornC52_FD_66592 | JGI IMG/M metagenome (GOLD analysis project Ga0068855, IMG submission 66592) | Corn rhizosphere microbial communities from Kellogg Biological Station, Michigan, USA - KBS Corn C5-2 | ecosystem: Host-associated > Plants > Roots > Rhizosphere > Soil ...
GTGGCTGCGTGTCAGGTAGTGGCTGCGTGTCAGGTAGTGGCTGCGTGTCAGGTAGTGGCTGCGTGTCAGGTAGTGGCTGCGTGTCAGGTAGTGGCTGCGTGTCCTGATCGGTCGCGCTGCGAAAGTTGTCCCACCAGGCGTACGTTCGAGCCAGCTCCCGGTCCCGCTCACTGCCTCTTTGCACGAGCTGGCACGTGACTGGATCGATGCCAGCAACTTCGTCGGCTGCGATCTGGCTGCCCAATGCAATCTCGCCCGATCCGTCGGGCTGCCCCCAACCAGGCGGCAGCTCGCATGCCTCCACCACCTTCCTCACGTAGCGTTCACTCACATAACTGTGGCCCGACTCGGCTTGGCTCACCATGGCCTGGCTCCGTCCCAGACGTTTCGCCAATTGCGCCTGCGTCAAGCCAGCCTCTCGACGCGCCTCCCAAAGCCTCCTCGGGATCGCCTTCGCACCGCGAGACGGCACCGCGTTCAACGTCATTTCGCGCGTGCGCTGCTCCGCCGGCACCAGCACGAAATCGACGCCGCCGATGCGTATCGAGCATTCAACGAGCTGACAGCCTCTCGCCGACTCGACATCAGCCGCGCCGGTGACGCCCTCTCGAGCTGGCCGACTCCCACTTTCTGTCGGTCCGACTTCACTCAAGCTTCCGGCGCCAGTGACGCTCTCTCGAGCCGGCCCACTCCCCCATCCTGTCGGCCCGTCGTGGACTGACGCGCTCGCCCTGTCTGTCGGCCCGTCGTGGGCTGTCGAGCTCACCCGCACTGCCGCCCCGTCGTCGTTTGCGATCATGCGCGAGAGAACGAATGCAATCCTCGAACCAACGCTCAATCGAGACTTCCAACGCGGCCGGACTTCCTGCGGGATCGTTGGTTGCGGCGAGCTCGGCCGAAGCTCACTCTTCGAAGTGGATATCAGCTGATATCACCCAATTATCACCCAATATCACCTAATAACAGGATCGCGGAGTGACGCGATGCTGGCGCCTCGCCGCGCCGCCCGCGCTGGGACCGGGATGGTCCGGATTTGGCGCTGAAGCCGAGTTGGTGAGGTTGAACCAACCGACGCGAGCGGCGGGGGTCGCGATGTGGCCGCCACGTGCCGGTGGCGGCCACCGATGTACCACCAGGATGTGGGGGCCAACGCGACGGCGTGCCACGCCGGCGTGCCGCGACATCGCGACCGGCACCGCCGCGACCGGCGACATCGCGACCGGCACCGCCGCGACCGGCGACATCGCGACCGGCACCGCGCGACCGGCGACATCGCGACCGGCACCGCCGCGACCGGCACTGCCGAGACCGCGACCCGATACCGGGAGGGCGCGACGCGGCGCTCAGACAGGTACGACGAGCGAGACGGCGGCTGCAACCGAACACCAAACCGCCTTTGAAAGGTAGGCAGAGTGATACGACGACTCATCGACCTGACGGAGCTCGATGGCCACCCCACGTGCGGACCGAGGTGGTCCGAGTAAGAGAGCTAGAGCCGGGCGATGGTTTGGTCGTGCACCAGGTCGACGACGTATTTGACGGCGTCGGGGTTGGTTTCGGGGAGAATGCCGTGGCCGAGGTTGAAGATGTGGCCGCGGTGGCCGCCGCGGTGGAGCACGTCTTTAACGCGCGCGGCGAGCAGGTCGCGGGGGGCATCGAGCAGCAGGTTGTCGAGGTTGCCTTGAACGGCCACGCCGTCACCCAACAGCTTGCGGGCCCAGTCGAGCGGGGTCTTGGCGTCGATGCCGATGACGGTCCCGCCGGCTTGTTTCTGCAGCTCGAGCAGCATGGCGGTGCCGGTGCCGAAGTGAATGACGGGGACGCCGGTTTGCTCGACGGACGACAGAATGTGCTTCACGTGCGGTTGGATGAACTGCACGTAGTCGTCGGGTGAGAGCGCGCCGATCCACGAGTCGAACAGCTGGACGGCTTGCGCCCCGGCTTCGACCTGCGCGTGGAGGTAGCGTCGGGTCATTTCCGACAGCTTTTCCATCAGCGCGTGCCACACCGCGGGCTCGCGGTACATCAAGCGCTTGGTGATGGCGTAGTCTTTGCTCTTGCCGCCGCCTTCGATGAGGTAGCTGGCGAGCGTGAAGGGCGCGCCGGCAAAGCCGATCAGCGGCGTTTTGCCGTCCAGCTCTTTTCGAATCATGCGGATGGCGGCCAGCACGTAGCCGAGGCCCTCTTCGGGGGCGAACAGGCGCAGCTTGTCGACGCCGGCCTTGTCGCGCACGGGCGTGTGGATGACCGGACCTTCGCCGGCGGCGAACTCGAACGGCGCGCCGAGCGGCTCGAGCAGGAGCAAGATGTCCGCGAACAGAATGGCGGCGTCGACGCCCAGGGCTTTGACCGGCTGGAGCGTGACCTCGGTAGCAAGCTCCGGATTTTTGCACAGCTCGATCAGCGTGTGCTTTTTCCGGAGCGCGCGGTACTCCTCCATGTAGCGCCCGGCTTGGCGCATGAACCACACCGGCGTCGCGTCGACCGGCTCACGCCGACAGGCGCGCAAAAAGCGATCCCACATCTGCTCGCTCGATTCTTTAGAGGGTTTGAACCGGGGCCGCCTGCTTGCCCGCGTGGGGCGCAAGCTCGCCGTTCATCGACTTTTGCTGCATCTCGTACTTCGACGGGCACTTGGCCACGATCGCGGTCGAGACGAACGTCTTGCCGTCGTCGGCCAGCTTGCCTTCGGCTTGAACCTCCACGTCCATGCCCGGCATGTCCTTGAAGGTGTCGGGGACGACGCAAGACGGATGCTGCACCGCGAGCACGACGCCCTTTTCTTGCAGCTTGAAGCGGTATTCGCAGGGCTCGTCGCGCCGCGCCAGCGTGCCCTTCACGAGCATGCCTTTCACGCGGATGGTGCGCTGATTGTAACGCGCCTGCTCCTTGACCAGTTGGTCGACCCCCAACGAGTAGATGGCCGCGCCCTTGAAGCTCGTGAATACGAGCGTGAGCACGCCCGCCACCATCACTAAAAGCCCGATGAGCAACCCCAGGTTGCCCTTCTTCTTCGGCGTCGGGCGGTCGGGACCGGTCGCTTGAGCGACCGCCGGTACACTGGCCTCGGCGTCTGTTTCGGCGACGGCGCGCGCTAGCTCTTGATCGACACTCATGGGTGGCTCGAATCTTTCGGACGGGACAAGGGTAGCATCATCGGTTCCCGCTGGCTTTGGTGCCCTTACGTCGGTACAGCCATGCGCCTAGCGCACAAAAAGCCGCTCCCAACGCGCTGAGCATCAAAAGCGTGCTGGCGCCCAGAAAAGCCGCCTGAAAGCCCCCGCTGAGCAAGACCAAGCCCCAAAGCTCGCAAGCGCCCAAAACCCCAGCCAACGCCGCATGACGGCCGACTGTTCGCGGCCCAAAACGCGCCATCAGATAGCCGGTGATGCCGGCCGAAAGCGCAAAAGTCGCGCCTGCGGCCGTTCCGGCCGCGACCACCGCTCCCAGCGCGCGCACCACCGGCCCCGTTCGAGCCAGCGCCAGTCCGGCCAGAGCCAGCGGCATGAACAGGGTCACCAACATGCCGGAGCCGATCAGCACCCAGTGCCACGCAGGGCGCCTTGCCGCTTCGGCGTCGTCGCCCGTGGGCTCCTGAATGACCGGTAGTCGGCGCGTTGCCATGAAAAAGCGAGCAACTATTGCACGCGCCTGGCCGACCAGGGGCCGTGACGCTCAGATTCATCAGCAAAGCTCACACGTTGTGGCCGGCGGCGTTCGCTTTCGCGATGGCATCGCTCGCTTCCTCTCACGCCGCCGCCCAAGAGCTGCCGCCCCCCTACGAAGCCTGGCAAGGCACCGGCCCCCGACCCCCGACCACGCCCCCGGCTGGTGACGTGCCGCCACCGCTTGCTCGCCCGCGAGAGCTGCCCCGGCGTCCCTGGGAGCTCAGTGCGTCACTGGCGGCGTTCTTACCCAGCTGCGGCTCGGGCAGCATCGACGATCGCGGTTGCCTGACGGTGTCGCCCGGCTCGGGACTCGACGCGACACTCCTCTATCGGGTGGGGCCGTTCTTCGCGTTCGGGCTCGAGGGTGCAACCAGTGGCTTCAGCCGGCACGGTCAAGGTGCGCTGTCGGGCGCCGGCGGCGCCGCCCGGTTCTTCGGCGTGGTGGGCCGCGTGTACTTCGCCGAACAAGGGCTTTGGGATCCGTACCTGGCGCTGACGTTGGGGGCGGGCACGCTCGAGCTTGCCGGCACCGAGAGCGCGCGTGTCTCGGTGTCGGGGCTCGGCGGGCGGGTGGCGGGCGGGCTCGACTTTCTGCTCGGCTCGCACTTTCGGGTCGGCCCGAGCGCATCGTTCGCCCATTGGCTGGCCTGGCGCGAGTCCAGCTGCAGCACCGGCGTGTGCCGTGACCAAGCTGCCGCTTACGGTCGGCTGCTGGGTTTTGCCACGCTCGGAGTTCGGCTCACCGGTAGCTTTGGTGAGGTGCTTTGAGTTTTTCGAAGCTGGGGTTCCGCGCCGCTCGGTGTTGCCGAGGGCGATACGGCTCGCGCTTTGCGCGCGGCTGCTCTACCAAGTCGGGTAGATGCCACGCGAGCTGAGCCCCTTCGAGTTGGACCGCGAGCTTGCGCGGGTGGTGCCGCGCGCCCGCGCCGCCTACCGAGCGTTGCGAGCCGGCCGCGAGGTGACGCTCATGGTGCCAGACGTTTTGAAAGATCCGGAGACGCTGGACCGGCTGGCCAGCGACAAGAGCGATCCGATCGCGGCGCCGCTCGTGCGTCACTTGTATTGGCTGGAGCTGATGCGCCGCGGCTTGCCGCGCGAAGGCGAGCGAGTGAGGCGCTATCGCGTCGAGCGTCACGCGCTCGACAAGCCGTTGTCCGGGCACTTCACCTGGCGCGAGCTGCTCGGGCACGCGCTGCGCGACCGCGCCCGCCGCCCGGCGTTGATCGAAGCCCTGTGCGAGCGCGGCGACGCCCTGCGCGACGCCGGTTCACGCCTCTTGGAGCTACGGGCGGAGATGCCGAGCTTCGGCGGACGCAGCCGCGCCGAGCTCGAGCTGCCGCATCCGGAGATCGCCGAGCATGCACGGCGCTTTTTGGCCGACTCGGCCGATGCTTACGGGAGCCTCGAGCTCCGCGACCTGGCCAGCGTGCTCGAGCGAGGTTTGGCGCGTGACGCCGACGACGGCTGGCCTCGCCAACTTTCGCTGCGCAGCTTGAACGACTTGCTCGGCAGTCCCGACTGGCTCTCCGGCTTGCGCCCCGACTTGGGCGAGCTGCCGGTGACGCTCTCGGCCGCCAGCTTCGTGCGCGGCCTCTTGCGCTTGGGCGCGGCGTGGAACGACGCTCTGGCCCCCGCGCAGCAACCGTTCGCGCTCGCCCACGATACCTTCGGCCTCGCTCGGGCCACGCACGGCGCCCTGTTCGCCAGTGTCACGCTCACGCCCACCTTTCTCAAGCGCCAGCTCGGGCTCGGCAAAGAGCGCGCGGTCGGACACGCTCGCGCTCTGGCACAAAGCGCATTGATCTTCGCGCGTTTGCTGGCGCTGCGCGTGTTGCTGAGCGAGCCGGCGCTGGCCGGACCCAGCGCGCTCCGCGAAGCCTTCTCCGAGCACGGCAACAAAGCGTTCGGCTTCGAGCCCCCGCCCAACGCCGCCGGGCTCTTCTGCCGCCCGCGCTTGGGCGACGCTCAGCGCCTGGCGGGCGTGCTGCTGGCGGCGGCGCGCGCCGAGCAGCTGGCGGCCGAGCACGACGAAGATTGGTTTCGCAATCCGCGCGCCATCGAACAGCTTCGCTCCGAAACGCGCAGCGTGCCCGCTACCACTTGCACGACCGCAAGCCTGGAAGCCGGCGCCGGCCGTCTGAAGCAAGCGCTGGTCGAGCGGCTTTAGCGGTGCGCGTATCCCTTCAGCGTTTGCGAGCCGCCCGAAGCAGCGTTTGCTCTTCGGCGCCGAGCCAGGCGACCGCCTGCGAAGTGGCCGGCGTCGCTAGCCAGTCTTCGTAATTCGGCTCCAGCGTGTCGACGCGAAAGCGACGCTCGACTGCGCGCTCTTTCTCACGCGCCTTTTGCAGGACGAAGCCGTCCTCCAACTTGAAGCCGCCCAACGCCAAGAGCGGCCGACCTTCGCGCCAGGGCAGCGTGGACGCCGAGACCACGTAGCGCCCCGAGCCGTCGCGGCGCGCGTAAGAAGCCTCGAAGCCGAAAATGGCGTCGAGCAGCTTGGGCTCGGCGGCTGCGCGCTCCATCAAATCGCTCAGGCGCGCGGCGGGTGGCAACGCTTCGGCGCGGCCCCGCACGAAGATGGCGTGCTCACCCGCGATCACCAAGCCGCCCCCGCGATGCGTGACTTGCCCGCTCTTGGTGTCGCGCTCTTCCAGCAGCGTGAGGCCGATCAGCGGACCGTCGCCGCTCGGTTGAAGGCGCCAGTCTTCTACGTAGGCACCGCTGGGCGCGTACTCGATCAGGCAGTCGCCCACGCGCCGCAAGTCGCCGGGCTCCGGCCACTTGTCGTGAATTTGAAACGCCGTCCAATCGGTCCACTGCATGGTGCCGGCCAGCTCCACGCCACCGCCGCTAGCCGCCTCGAAGCGCGTCGGCGAAAGCCCGCCCTCGACCTCGGCCATGCGCGTCAGCTCGTCCAGCGACAGCTCGGCGAGCGACTCTCGCGACGGCGGCTTCGGACGATCAGCGGCGAGCCGCAGGTCTCCGGTCAAGCCCCGCGACTGCAACCACAGCACCAGCGTCGAATCGTCGGCGTCTCCGTTGAAGAACGAGATCGAGCGCCGACGAAAGCAGCCGAGCGTCCACGGCGGTACGCTGCCGTTCGGCGGCACGCTACCGCTCGGGGGCATGGTGCCTTGCAGCGAGCACAGCTCCAGCAGATCCATCAGCGCGGGTTCCGTTCGTGAATGACTTTGCCCTCTTGTCCGAACGACGAAAGCGGGCGCGCCCCGGCGGGCAAGCTCAGCTCGCCCCGTGAAAGGCGCTCTTTGAGGTAGGTGAAGCTCTGCAAGGTCTGAGCATACAGGTGCTCGCCGGCTTTGACGGGCGGATAACGCGCCGGGCGCTCGGCACTGACGAATTGCGGCAACGGCGCGACCTCGACCTCGTAGTCGCAAGAAAAGAACAGCGGAAACGAAAAGCGCTCTTCACTCACCTTGCGCACCCGGTGCGAAGTCGCCACGAGCTCTCCGTTGGTCCACATCTCGAGCGTGTCGCCGATGTTCACCACGAACGCGTCGGGCCGAGGCGGGGCGTCGATCCACTCTCCAGCGCCGTTCATCACTTCCAGCCCCGGCGTCGTCGGCAACAAGATCGTGAAGCACTCGTAGTCGGTGTGGGCGCCGATGCCCACCGTCACGTCCGGCGCGGGGTTGGGCGGGTAGTGCAGCATGCGCAGCTGACTGGGTGGCGCGTTCACGAAGCGGTCGAAAAATGTCTCGGGCAAGTCCAGCGCCAGCGCGAACCCGCTCAGCAGGCGCCGCCCGAGCTCGAACACGGCCCGGTAGTAGCCGCCCACGGCGTCGCGGAAGCCAGGCAGCGCCGGCCACACGTTGGCCCCAGCAAAAGGGTCGCGCCTCGAGTCCACGCTGCCGGGCGGCAACTCGAAGCACAGATCGAACGACTCTTTTTGGTCGCGCGCGCCGCCGTAGAACACTTCTTCACCCGGCGGCACGTAGCCGCGGTGGTTGCTCGATTTCCCGATGTAGTATTCGAGCTTCTGCTCGCTCGGCAGCGCGAAGAAAGCCTGCGCTTGGGCCAAAAGGCCGCGCACCGTCGCGTCGTCGACCCGGTGCCCTACCAGGTAGAAGAAGCCGGCGTCGCGGCAGGCGGCGCCGAGCGCGCGAGCGGCCGTGCGACGCGTCTCCAGCTCGTCCGCATACAGCCCGCTCACGTCCACTTCGGGCAACGCTTGGAAGGCACTGTGCACGGCTCGCGACATGCTCTGCTCGGCATCTTGGCTCGACGAACGTGTCGCGACGGTTTCGCGCCGCCGCTCGAGGCGTCAACGTCGGCTGCCATCGCGCCTCTGCATCCCCGCTACGCAGGACGGCCTTACCAGGTCTCGTTCGGGGTCGGGGTGAGCCCGGTCGACTCGACGTGATACGTGAACGTCAACACGACTGCGGTCGCCGCGTCACCGGCCAAGATGCGACGCACGCCCAGGTCCGCGCTGAAGACCTTGTCGATGTAACCGAGGCCCAAGCTAGCGGAGTGACTCTTGGCGCCGTCGTCGAAACGGTAACCGCCGCGCACGACCGCATGATCGCCGAGCAAGACCTCCGAGCCCAACATGGCGCGCATCTTGGTCTTGTCCCAGGTGGCCAGATCGGCGACCAGATCGCCCTCGATACCGAACTTGTCTCGGGCGAAGCCGATGCCGCCGCCCAGCGTGAGCGGTTGGTAACCGGAGTCGGAGCCGTTGAGGTTGTTGCCCACGAGCGCCAACGACAAGCCTCCGCCCGGCCTGAGCGTGAGCCCGAGGTCGAAAGCGAAGTTCTTCAAGATCTTGTCGCCGTCCAAGCCGCTGGACGCGTAGCTCGGTCCGAGCGGCCCCGCGCCGTTTTCGCTGAGCCACATGAAGCGGCCGCCGGCGCCGACAAAGAGCTTGTCGGAGAGCGGATACGCGAACGCGAAGCGCAAATCGGACGACGTGCGATCGACGCCGTCCGGATCTTGACGCGACCACGTTGCGCCCAGACCGCCTGCGATGCGCGAGCTCGACCCGACGGAGTCGACGGCGCCGACGCCGTAGCTCTGTCGCGAAGCCTCGGGCCAGATCTGAAGTAGCGCCGCTGCGTGGTACACGCGCGACGTCGCCATGTTCGCCGGGTTCTGGAACAGCGCGCTCACGGAGCTACCGAGCGCACGGTCGGCGCCGTTCTTCGCGGCGACGCGTCCGGTCTCGATCTCGTCGTAGTTGTAGCCGACTTCTGGAGGCAGCTTGCTCGGCTCGGCATGAACGACCGTGGTTGCAAAAAAGCAAGCACCTGCACATGCGAGGGCCAGCGACGCACATGTCCGACGAGGGCGAGAGGTGCATGACGAAGGACAGGGCATGTCGTTGAACCGAACCGTAGCGTCGGCACTACCTGCGGTAGGTACCAATGGCCAAGAAATCCGTGAGGGTTGCTAACCCGTGACGGCCGTTCGGCCAGCCTTCGCTTCGTCATGCGCAATTGCGACCGTCGACCCTTGACGTGCAAAACCAAGAAAGTTGACGCCCAACGCACGAGGCGGTGTCGGCGCGGTGATGGAATGTCGCATGTGTCTGCAGAGTTAGTGAGCGTCGCCCGAGAACGTCACCGACAAACTCGTCCGCACCAAACTTTCACGAACGAGCACGCCGCGGTAATTTGCCGACTTCACGCGTTTCGAAAATCTCTTGGTTGAACTTTGCTCGAGGTCAGTGCTAGCTGCCCGTCCCTTCGCTGGAGGGAGCGTCACCAGAGTGGTGACGACCCCGAAGGCGCCAGGTATGTTCGCTGTGACGCTCGTGACTTCCCAAGAAGCACAGCATGCTGAGGGCTGCCCCCCAGCGGCCGAAGACGGCAGCATAGTTAGGCTTTCTGGTGTCCACAGCCCTGTGGACAATTTGGGGACGCACCCTTCGTGATGGACTTGGAAACAACCCCCGCCCCGCGCGCCGGCGAAAGCCTCTTCACTCAAGCCCTCGAGCAGACCCGAGGGCGCTCCCCTGCCTCTTTCGAGCAGTGGTTCACCAGCATCCAGTTCGAAGGCTTCGATCAGGGCGTGCTGGGCCTCACCGCGCGCGACGAGTTCGTGCGTGATTGGGTCAAGGCTCACTTCCTGCCCGACCTGCTCAGCAACCTCGGTCGCCTCAGCGGTGAGCCCGGCGGCGCGCTGCGCGTGACCTGGAGCATCTCCAATCGCTTGGTGCGCCCAGTGTGTGAGCCAAAGCGCAGCGTGCCTCGTCCATCCAAGCCGGAGCCCATGCCGGCCTCACGTCGCTCAGAACGCCCCAGCGTCGCCCCGCGCTACTCACGCGCGCAATTTCTTGCGACGCTGAATTCGAAGTACACGTTCCCCAACTTCGTGGTCGGCCCATCGAACGAGCTGGCGCACGCCGCCGCCTTCGCGTCAGCCGGCGGTGGCGGTCCCCGCTACAACCCGTTGTTCATCGCGGGCGGCACCGGCCTGGGCAAGACGCACCTGGTCCACGCCATCGCCCACAAGGTCCTCGACGAGCGCCCCGACGCGCGCGTGGTGTACGTCTCGGCCGAGCATTTCACTAACGAGTTCATCGAGGCGCTGCAGCACCACAAGATGGACGAGTTTCGCGCGCGCTACCGCAGCGACTGCGATCTCTTGCTGGTCGACGACATTCAGTTCTTGGCCGGCCGCGAGCAGACGCAGGAAGAGTTCTTCCACACGTTCAACGCTCTGCACGACGCCGATCGTCCCATCATCGTGACCAGCGACAAGTACCCGCAGCAGCTGCAGCGCATGCCGGAGCGCTTGGTGTCGCGTTTCACCAGCGGCTTGGTCGCCGACATTCAGGTGCCTCAGCTCGAGACGCGCGTCGCCATCGTGCGCAAGAAGGCCGAGCTCGAGAGCATTCCGCTGTCCGACGAGGTCGCGGTGCTGCTCGCGCAAAACATCCAGAGCAACGTGCGTGAGCTGGAAGGCGCGCTGATTCGCCTGGCCGCCAAGTCTTCGCTCACCGGCCGCCCCATCGACGAAGAGTTCACGCTCAGCGAGATGAACACGGTGTCGCCTCGCCGCACCGACATCATGAGCGTCGAAGACATTCAGCGCGCCGTGTGCAGCCACTTCCGGCTGTCCAACTCCGAGCTGCTCAGCAAAGACCGCCACAAGAGCGTCGCCTTCGCGCGCCAGGTGGCCATGTACCTGTGCCGCCAGCGCCTGAAGTGCAGCTTCCCCGAGCTCGGCCGCGCCTTCGGTAACCGCGATCACACCACCGTGATGAGCGCGGTCCGCCGCGTAGAAGCCCTGCGCCAACGCGACCCCCAAGTCTCCGCCCACCTCGAAGCCATCGAACAACGCCTCGCCTCCTCCGAAGACTGACGGAGTCTTACGGACGCGGGGACGGCTCGAGATTTTTTCACAGGAAGATCGGAAGAACGGAAGGGCGAGCAGGGGGGCGCAGCGACGTCCCGGCTCTTGCGTCGCCCTTTGAAGACGGGTGAACGAATCCGGCCCCTGTGACGCGCTCACCGAATCGGGGCGGCGCCCATTCAGGCCTTCTGCCCTTCTGCCCTTCCTGTGAAAAAATCTGGGTCCTGCCCAGGGCCGCGCGGCTCAGCGGGCGGCGACGGGGGGTTCGACGGTGATGGCGGGCTCGACGGTGACGGGCGCGGAGACGGCGGGAGCGGGGGCGAGGGCGGGCTCGGGCGTCATGGGGACGACGGGGAGAGCGGGTGCGCTCGCGGGTGCGGCGGCGGGGGTGAGGACCTCGGCAACGACGGCGGGGAGCGGGGCGGACCGGAGTGGGCGGTCTTCGACGACGGCGCTGAGGACTTCGGCGACGTGCACCGCGAAGGCGTCGACGACTTCGCCGGCGCCGACGCCGAGCGCGCTGCCGTAAGCAAACGCGGGTCGGGAGCGCGAACCGAGCCGCTCTTCGTGGAGAAGCTTGCCGTCACGTGAGAGGCGGAAGCCGCCGGCCGCGACCGCCGACCACCCCGGACCTTCGTTGTCGGGGGCCTGCGCGTTCAGCGTGACGTCCAACGTCAACACGTAGTCGCCAGCCTGTATCGCGTCGCCGTCACGCAGCGCGACATCGGGGAACGAGTTCCAAAGACTGCGCTCCAAGGCACCGAAGGTGGCTCGACGGACGCCGTCGAAGCACAACATGCGCTGCCCCTTGGGCGTGCGGCATTGGTTTTCCCAGGTGTCGTTGCCGAGCTCTACCCAGAGGCGGCCGGTGTGCTGCACGGGGGTGGCGCTGGGCGGAGGCAGGAGCGCCGTCTGCACCTTGGCTTCGTGGTTCTGCATGCAAGCCGCAAGGAGCGAGCAAGAGAGGGCGGAAACGGCGACGAGTTTGAACGAGCCCATGGCGGGGCAAACGCTAGGCTTTGGCCGAAAAATGGCCAAATTTCGCGCGAACGCGGGCGCGGCCGAACAAGTGTTCACCCCGGCGCCATCAACCCGAAACCGACCTCGTGCGACATCGGAGCCAAGGTAACGCAATGCGGCGCGACGGCGCCAATCGCCGAGAACTCCCCCCTGGCATCAGGAAAGCTTATGCTTCCTGAGAAGAACTTCCACCGAATGGCAACCCTCCGGCACCTCCATCAATTGATGAACGAGCGACGCATGGTGCGACTGTCCGACGGTCGCATCGGGAAAATCGTGCGAGTCGATACGCACTTTCCCGAGAACTCGACGACGGTCAGCGTCTGGACCGATTCGAAGAGCCCCGGCCTCGCCAAGGTATCCATCGCCGACATCGTCGGCGACGCCACCCGCGAATCCGCTTGAGCGCATGTACGCGAGCCTTAGCTCGCGTACATCGCCTCGGCGATTTCGAAGGTCGAGTTTTCGAGCTGGGCGTAGGCGCCGCGCAGTGAGTCGAGCGTCGCGCCGGTCTCCATCATCTTTTTGAGGAGCGCGACCTCGCCCTTCACCTTTTCGAGCTTTTCGGGCTCGAGCAGATCCGAATAGCCTTCGAGGGCTTGCTCGGTGGTGTAGATGAGCGTCTCGGCTTGGTTGCGCATTTCCGCCAAATCGCGCCGCAGCTGATCGGTTTCTTTGAACTTTTCGCCTTCGGTCACCAGCTTGTCGATCTCGTCGGGCTGGAGGCCGCTGGTGGGGGTGACGCTGACGGCTTGGCTGCGACCGGTGCCGAGATCTTTGGCTTCGACGGCGAGGATGCCGTTGGCGTCGATGCGGAAAGTGACTTGAATTTTGGGCACGCCGCGCGGAGCGGGGGGAATGCCGGTCAGCTCGAAGCGCGCGAGGCTGCGGTTGTCGACGGCCATTTCGCGCTCGCCCTGCAGCGCGTGCACGGGCACGAACGATTGGTTGTCGACGCTGGTGGTGAAGATTTCGCTCTTCTCCGTGGGCACGGTGGTGTTGCGCGGAATCAGCTTGGTGAAGACGCCGCCGCCGGTCTCGACGCCGATCGACAGCGGCGTCACGTCGAGCAACAGCACCTCGTCGATTTGGCCGGCCAGAGCCGCGCCCTGAATGGCGGCGCCCACGGCCACGACCTCGTCCGGGTTGACGCCCTTGTTCGGGTCACGCCCGAAGAACTCGCGCACCGCCTTTTGCACCGCCGGCATGCGCGTCATGCCGCCCACCAGCACCACCTGCCCCACCTGCTGCGGGGTGAGCTTGGCGTCGGCGAGCACGGCTTGGCACGCGGTCATGGTGCGTTCGACCAAGCCGCGGGTCCAAATCTCCAGCTCGCTGCGTTTGATGGTGCGCTCGAGGTGCAGCGGGCCGGTGGGACCGATGGCAACGAACGGCAAATTCACGTCCGTTTCCAGCGACGACGACAGCTCGTGCTTGGCCTTCTCCGCGGCCTCGCGCAAGCGTTGCAGGCTGGTGCGATCCTTGCGCAGGTCGACCTTGGCCTTGGCCAAAAATTCCTCGGACAAGCGATCGATGATGGTGCGATCGAAGTCTTCGCCACCGAGGTGGGTGTCGCCGCCGGTGGCCTTCACGTTGAAGACGCCCGCGGCAATCTCCATGATCGAAATGTCGAAGGTGCCGCCGCCCAGATCGTAGACGGCGATGACCTCGCGCTCGGTTTTGTCGAGGCCGTAAGCCAGGGCGGCCGCCGTCGGCTCGTTCAAGATGCGCTTCACGTCGAGGCCGGCGATGCGCCCGGCGTCTTTGGTGGCCTGGCGCTGCGCGTCGTCGAAGTAAGCCGGAACGGTGACGACCGCTTCCGTCACCGCTTCCCCCAGGTACGTTTCGGCAATCTCGCGCATGCTGGCGAGCACCAGCGCCGACACTTCGGGCGGCGACATGGTGCGGTCCCCGGCTTTGACCCAAGCGTCGCCGTTCTCGTGCTTGACGATGGTGTACGAGACCGAAGCCGCCTGGCGCGTGACCACGTCCGAGTCGAACTTTTGCCCCATCAGCCGCTTGACGGCGTGGATGGTGTGCTCGGCGTTGGTGGTGGACTGGCGCTTGGCGACCTGCCCGACCAAGCGTTCGCCCTTGGCCGTGAACGCCACGACCGACGGCGTCGTGCGCGCGCCCTCGGCGTTGGCGATGACCTTGACCTCGGGTTGCCCCGCGGCGTTGGTTCCCTCGACCACCGCCACGCAGGAGTTGGTGGTGCCTAGATCGATGCCGACGATTTTCCCCATAGCGGGCCGGATGAGCATACTCGACCGCCCAAACCGTCGCTAGAGCGCGGGGCCAAAATGAAATCACCCACGTGCCCGTAAACGTGCCCGTGCCCGTGCCCGACGGTCCTTGGATCACCCGATGGAGTGTAGGCCCTGCCTGCGCGCCCAGCTGGGCGCGGCGCGCGCGGGCTCACGCCCGCGCCAGGAACCTCGGCCTACCCAACCCAATTGTGCGTGGCGCTTCGTCTTTATCGGGCACGGGCACGGGCACGTTTACGGGCACGGGAAAGCAGACCGCTGCAACGTGCCATCGAGCGCCGCTAGTTCGCGGGAGCCTTGGCGACGACGACGAGCGCGGGACGGATCAGCTTTTCGCTGTTGCGGTAGCCGGCTTGGACCTCGGCCGCGATGGTGCCCGGCTCGAAGTCCGAGGTTTCCATCTGCTGCACGGCCTCGTGCATGGAAGGGTCGAACGGCTTGCCCACCGCCGGCACACGCTCGATACCCAGCTTGCCGAGGGTGTCGGCAAACTGGCGCAACACCAAACCGATGCCGTCGGCCAGCGCTTTGACGTCGGTGGCGGTTTCGGCGTGAGCGCTGGCGCGGTCGAGGTTGTCGAACACCGGCAGCATCTCTTTGAGCATGTCGTCTTTGCCGCGCCGCTCGGCGTCGGCCAGCTCGCGCCGCGTGCGCTTCCGGAAATTGTCGAAGTCCGCCAGGGTGCGCAGCAGCTGATCTTTCAGCTTGGCTTGCTCGGCCCGGGCCGCCTCGAGCGGATCGGGCTCGGGCGCGGCCTGCTCCGCGGCGGCTGATCCATCGGCTTCGGCAGGCGCGGGCGTCGGGGTTTCGTTTTCGTCAGGCACGGCGCGGCGAGTATAACCACGACCGCCGCTTTGCCAAGCGGGGGGCTCCGGTGAGCAGTTCCGCTCCAGGGAAGAGCCCCACGCTTCATTTAGGCCTGCGCGCCGGGCAGCTCGGCGAGCCGCCTCAATGAAAGCCGCCGGAGGACACCAGCCGTTCGCCGGTGAGCCAGCCGGAGTCCGCGGAGGCGAGAAACACCGCGACGCGGGCGATGTCGTCGGGTTGGCCCAGACGCTTCAGCGGGGTCGCGTCGATCAGCGTCTGCATGAAATCGCTACCGATCATGCCGGCCGCGTGGGTGCCTTCGGTTTCGACGGGGCCGGGGGCGACGGTGTTGACGCGGATGTTGCGCGCCGAAAGCTCCTTGGCCAGGACGCGCGTCACCACGTCCAACGCACCTTTCGTGGCCGAGTAGATGGACGAGGCGGGCGGAGCCGACTCGCTGACGACGGAGCTCACGTTGACGACGTTGCCGCCCTCCCTGCCGAAGTATTTGAGCGCTTCCTGGGTGACCAGCAGCGGCCCGAGCACGTTGGTGTGAAATTGCCGCGTGAACTCGGCTTCGGTCACCTGCTCGAGGGGCTGGAAGGCGAACACTCCCGCGTTGTTCACCAACACGTCGAGCTTGTCGTACGCGCGTTTGGTCTCCAGAAACAGCCGTTTGATGTCGTCCGAGTTGGTCACGTCCGCCTGCACGGCAATCGCCGCCCCGCCTTGGGCTCGAATCTCGCCGACGACGCGCTCGGCGTCGGCCCGACCCGAGGCGTAGTTCACCACCACCTTGGCGCCCTCGGCGGCCGCCCGCTTGGCGATGCCAGCGCCAATGCCTTTGGACGCACCCGTAACAACCACGACTTTATCTAGTAATTTGCTCATCGGAACCTCACTTGACCTGTTTCGACGTTTCGACAATCATCTAACTATCGAACCAAACGACGTCAAGCGACCCGCAGCCGGTCCGGGCTCAGATTTCCGAAAGTTGCGCGAGGTACGCGCGCAGGACGTCGCGCTTCACCGTGACCAGCACGAACTTGCCGTCACGAGACGTCTCGATCAGGTTGGCGGTCTCGAGCTCTTTCAAATGGTGCGACAAGGTGGCGGGCGAGATGTCTTGCTTCTCGAGAATGATGCGGCAAGCCAGGGCGCCGGCTTCGCAACCGCCGATCTGCTTGAGGATCTGCAGCCGGCGCGGCTCTGCCAGCGCGCGCGCGATGCGCGTTACCTCGCGGTCGCTGAGCTTCACGGCCTTGGCGGTTGCCACCTGTTCAACTTAACGCAAGCCCGGGTCGTTGGCAGCCACCGATCGTGCCCGGCGGCTCGCGCGCCGCTAATTGGCGCAGCGCTTCTGCCGTAGACAGGAAAGCGTGCCACCGGAGGTCTGGAGCGGCCCGGGCTCCGGATTGGGCGTGAACCAGCTGATGCCGTCCGGCAGCACCCAAAAGGGGTTCGAGCCGTCGAGCGGCACGCCCTCTTCGGTCGCCCCCCGAGCGTCGCCGTAGCCGCGACTTTCGATGGTGAAGCAGTAGCCGGCGCTCTGGGGCGCGAACAAATGCGGGCTGCCCCCCTGTACCAGCTCGCGCGCGGAAAACAGCTCGCGGTGGCTGCTCTCTCCGACCACGCGCAGCTCGCGCTCGCCGGCCGGCAAGGTGAGCCAGGCGCCGGCCAGCGCGCTCTCTCCGCTGCTGGGCTCGACGCGCGCGAGGCGTTTGCCGTCGACCCAGAGCGTGAACGGCTCTTCACCGTGGTTGAGCACGCGCACTTGCCCGCGATACAAATTGAACAGCGGGACGACCGCGACGGCGGACACCAACGCGACGGCGACGACGGCGGTGGCCAGCCGCGAGGCGTCGATCGTCGTCCAACCGCGATGGCGCGCCACCAGCAGCAGCCCTCCGCCTGGCAAGAGCGACAGCAGCATGGCCAAGAGCGACAGCACCGCCTGGCCCTGCCAAGGGAAGAGCAAGGGCAGCACCGCCGCCGACGACAACCCGAGCACCACGCCGCTGGCCACCGCGGTCAGCCGCCAAGTGCCAGCGCGTAGCTCGGGGTTTACGGGACTGGCGCTCACGCTGCGCCTCGCTCGAAGCCGGGCCGACGCGGCGAGGTGACGCCAGGCTTGCGCCAGGGCCAACGCGGTGTCACCGAGACTGCCGGATGCCCGAGCTGAACGACCCGCAGAAGCAAGCCGTCGCCCACGTGGACGGGCCCTTGCTGGTATTCGCCGGCGCCGGCAGCGGCAAGACGCGCGTCATTACCTATCGCATCGCCAACCTGCTGGCGAACCGGGTGCCGCCGTACCGCATTTTGGCGGTGACGTTCACGAACAAGGCCGCCGCCGAGATGCGTGAGCGGCTGACTCGCCTCACCTCGCCCGAGGTGACGCGCGATCTTTGGATCGGCACGTTTCATTCGGTGTGTGCGCGCTTGCTGCGACGCTACCACGACGCGGTGGGGCTGAAGCGCGACTTCGTCATTTACGACACCTCCGACCAAAAGGCGGTGGTCACGCGCGCCCTCCGTGAGCTCGGCTACGACGAACGGCAGTTTCCGCCCAAGCCACTGCTGGCGGCCATCAGCGGAGAGAAGAGCGAAGGCCGCGGTCCCCACGAATCCAAGATGCTGGGGCGGCAAACGGACGTGGTGCTGGAGGTGTTCACCCGCTACGAACAAGCGCTGGGCCTGGCCAACGCCGTCGACTTCGACGACCTGATCTTGAAGATGACCCGGCTGGTGGAAGATCCGGACAGCCCCGCCGGCGCCGATCTGCGCGGTCGATTTTCTCACGTGCTGGTCGACGAGTTTCAAGACACCAACTTGATTCAGTACCGGTTGGTGCGCGCGCTTTCGGAGCACACGCGCAACCTGTGCGTGGTGGGCGACGACGACCAGTCGATTTATCGCTGGCGCGGGGCCGACGTGCGGCTCATCCGCAGCTTCAAGCATGATTTCGGGGGCGCTCAGGTCATCAAGCTCGAGCAAAATTACCGCTCGACCGCCAACATCGTCAAAGCGGCGTTGGGGGTGATCGAGCCGTCCACCGAGCGCGAGCCCAAGGAGCTGTGGACCGACGCGCCCGCCGGTGATCCGGTGCGGGTGCGGGCGGTGATGGACGAGCGCGAAGAAGCCGACCACGTGCTACGCGGCATCCAAGCGGAGCTGGGGCGCGGCACCACCGCCAACTCCATCGCCGTTTTCTATCGGGTGCACGCGCAGTCTCGCACGCTGGAAGAGGCGCTGCGGCGCGGCAACGTGCCGTACCAAATCATCGGCGGCATGAAGTTCTTCGAGCGCGCCGAGGTGAAAGATCTGCTCGGTTATCTGCGCTTGTCGGTCAATCCGCAGAGCGACGCCGACCTGGCGCGGGTCATCAACACGCCCGCGCGCGGCATCGGCGACAAAACCGTCGAGCACCTGCTGAACGTCGCCAGCGAGTCTTCGGTGTGCGCGTTCGACGCGATCCCGCAGGCGCAGCGCGAGCTGGGGACCGGCGCCGCCAAGAAGCTGGGGGCTTTCAAGGCCTTGATCGAGGGCATCCAGCTGGAAGCCACGCGGCTATCGCCCAGCGAGCTGTGCGGCCATATCCTCGAGATCACCGGCTACCGCGAGCTGTTGCGCAAAGAAGACAGCGCCGAAAGCGACGCGCGCCTGGGCAACTTGGAAGAGCTCGTGGGCTCGATTCAAGACTACGAAGAGCAAGCCGGAGAGCGCGGCGAGACGCCCAGCCTTTCGGGGTACCTGGAGAGCGTGGCGCTGGTGGCGGCCATCGACACGCAAAAGAGCGGGCCGATGGTGTCGCTGATGACCGTGCACTCCGCCAAGGGTCTGGAGTTCGACGCAGTGTTCCTGACCGGTATGGAGCAAGAGATGTTTCCGTACCGCGGCATCGCCAGCGGCGAGGACGAAGAGCTCGAGGAGGAGCGACGGCTGGCCTACGTGGCCATCACCCGCGCTCGCCGCCGCCTGACCATCACCTACGCCGGCAGCCGCACCTTGTTCGGGCAGACCCGTTACCTCGACCGCAGTCAGTTCTTGGACGACTTGCCGCAGGACGCGATCAAGCTCGAAGGCTCGGCGCGCGCGGCTCGCTCGACCGGCGGTCACGCCGGCAGTCGCTACGGCGCCGGCTACGTGGGGGGCTACTCGCCGGGCGGTTATCGCAATCGCAGCGGCGACAGCTTCGAAGGCCAGCGCTACACGGGGAGCAGCAACGCTCGCAGCGGGCCACCCCTGGCGCCGGGCGCGCGCGTCATCGAGCGCGACGAGTACAGCCAAGATGGGGGCCACGAGGGTCAAGCCGTGCGGCCGGGCAGCCACGTGAAGCACGTGCGCTTCGGCGAGGGCGTGGTCAAAAGCGTGGAAGGCGGCATGAAACCGAGCGTGGTTGCCGTCTTCCCCGGTGTGGGGGAAAAGCGGATTCTGCTCGAGTTTTTGGAGCCTGCATGAACAAGCGTTTGGCGTTTTTGGAGCAACACTGCGCGTCACCCACGGCCGATTCCTTTGCCTTCTACGGGCTGGGCATGGAGTACCGCAAAGAAGGCCGCGTCGACGACGCCATCGCCACCTTCAGCAAGCTGAAGGAAAAAGACCCTGACTACGTGCCCATGTACCTGATGGCGGGTCAGGCCTTGATCGACGCGGGCCGCTCGGCAGAGGCGCGCGGCTGGCTGGAAGCGGGCGTTGCCGCGGCAACCCGGAAGCACGACACGCACGCTCTGGGCGAGCTCGAATCGGCGTTGGCGTCGGTCTAACCACGCGCGGCGAGCTCGCTGACCGCGCCGACCGCGCAGTGTCTAACGTTCCGTCGCGCGCTCGCCTCGCCGTGGCGAAATGGCAACGGCGCTTTGCCACACGATCCGATTGGCTAGCGAAGCTAGGCTTCGTAGCCTGGGATGGCGAAGAAGAAAGCTAGCAAGATCTCAAAACCGAGTCTGCCAACCTTGGCCAAGACTCCGACCGGCATTTCGGGTTTCGACGCGATCACTCAAGGTGGTTTGCCGCGTGGTCGACCAACGCTCGTGTGCGGCGGCCCCGGCTGCGGCAAGACGTTGTTCGGCGTGGAGTTCCTGGTTCGCGGTATCGAGCAATTCGACGAGCCTGCCGTCTTCGTCGCCTTCGAAGAAACTGCCGACGATCTGACCAAGAACGTCGCGTCGCTCGGCTACGATTTGAAGAAGCTCGCGGCGGACAAGAAGCTGGTCGTCGACTTCGTCCATCTCGACCCCGGAGACATCGAGGAGGCCGGCGGCTACACGCTGGACGGCTTGTTCGTACGGCTCGATCTGGCGGTGCGCTCGGTCAAGGCCAAGCGCATCGTGATCGACACGCTCGAGGTCTTACTGGGCAGCTTGAACGACGCTTCGGCGGTTCGAGCGGAGCTGCAGCGGCTGTTCCGTTGGTTGAAAGAGCGCAACCTCACCGCCGTGATCACGGCCGAGCGCGGTGACGGAGCCCTGACCAAGCACGGCTTGGAGGAGTACGTCTCCGATTGCGTGATCTTGCTCGAGCAACGCGTCGACGACCTAATGGCCACGCGCCGCCTGCGAGTCGTGAAGTATCGCGGCTCCAGCCACGGCGCGAACGAGTACCCGTTCTTGATTGACGAGCACGGCTTCTCGGTGTTGCCCATGACGAGCGTGCTGCTCGACTACAAGGTGTCGACCGAGCGAGCCTCGACCGGGATTGCCGATTTGGACGTGATGCTGGGCGGCAAGGGCTATTTCCGCACCAGCACGATCCTCGTCTCGGGCGGCGCCGGAACGGGCAAGAGCTCCATCGCGGCCAGCATGGTGAACGCGGCCTGTTCGCGCGGCGAGAAGGCCATCATCTTCGCGCTCGAAGAGTCACCCTCGCAGATCGTGCGCAACATGCGCTCGGTCGGCATCGACCTCGACAAATGGGTGAAGAAGGGGCTGCTGCTGATCCGTGCTACCCGACCGTCGTTCTACGGGCTCGAAATGCATCTGTTGACGATGCACAAAGAGATCGCCGCCTTCGAGCCGCGGCTGGTGGTGTTGGATCCGATCTCGAGCCTGATGAACGCGGGCAGCTCGCGCGACGTCAAGGCGATGATGGTTCGCCTGTTCGATTCGCTGAAGCTGCGACAAATCACCGGCGTCATGACCTATCTGACCACGGCCGGAAAAATGGAAGAGACCGAAGCCGGCATCTCGTCGCTCATCGACACCTGGCTCGAGGTGCGCGACGTCGAGCTGAACGGGGAGCGGACACGCGCCTTGTACGTGATCAAGTCGCGCGGCATGTCCCACTCCAATCAGGTACGCGAGTTCTTGCTCGGCACCGACGGTGTGCGCCTGCTTCAAGTGTACGCGGGACCGCAGGGGGTTCTCACCGGCTCCGCGCGCATCACCCAAGACAACCGGCTTGCCGCTGAAGCGCAGCTGCGCGACGCCGAGGCCAAGCGGACGGAAAACCTGCTGCGCCGAAAAGAAGCCGCCTTGCGCGCGCAAATTGCGGCTCTGGAAGCGCAGTTCGAGAGTGAAGCCGAGGCGGCCCGCTTCGAGCTCACCGAGGTCGCAAGACAGGTGGAGCGCGAGCAAGCCGAAAGTGCCGCCGCCGCCGAGCGGCGCTCTTCCGGTCTCGCCACCGTCGGCGGGTCGCGCCGGGGAGGAAGGCGCTGAGCATGGCCACCAAGAAGAAGCCGACCAAGGCCCGCAAGACGGCGCGCACCAGTGGCGCGTGGCCCGTAGCCGGCGAGGAACGCTGGGAGCTGCGGTTGTACGTGGCGGGCCAGACCCCGCGCTGCGTGGAGGCGTTCAGCCACCTCCGGCGAATCTGCGACGAGCACCTGGAAGGCCGCTACTCGATTGAAGTCATCGACTTGCTGAAGAACCCCACCCTCGCCGCCGGCGACCAGATCATCGCCATCCCGACCCTGGTCAGGAAGTTGCCGCGCCCAATGAAGAAGATCATCGGCGATCTGTCGAACACCGAGCGCGTCCTGGTCGGTCTCAATTTGAAAGCACGAGCAAGTTAAAGCGATGCCCAAGCCCGTCAACTCGACCAAAGCGTTCGAAGATGCCGCCGAAGGCTCGCCATCCGAACGCTACGTGTTGCGGCTGTACGTGGCCGGAAGTACCCCCAAATCCACGAGCGCAGTCCAAGCGCTGAAGGCGATCTGCGAGGAGCACCTGAAGGGGCGCTACAAGCTCCAGGTCGTGGACGTCTATCAGCAACCGGTGCTGGCGCGCGACGAGCAAATCGTCGCCGTGCCCACGTTGGTGAAGCACCTGCCATTGCCCATGCGCCGAATTCTCGGCGATCTCTCGAACAAGCAGCGCGTGCTGCTGGGCCTCGATCTCAAACCCGACCGTCATGACAAAAAGCGACCGAAAAAGAAAGCCTAGCGAAGAGATCGCACAGCTTCGGGCTCGGCTGGAGGAAGCCGAAGAGACGCTGGACGCGATTCGGCTGGGTCATGTCGAGGCGCTGTTGGTCGATGCGCCCACGGGGCCGCGCGTCTTCACGCTGGAGGGGGCGGATCACCGCTACCGGCGGCTGGTGGAGACGATGAGTGAAGGCGCCCTGCTCCTGAGCCCCGACGGACTGATCGTCTACAGCAACGCCGCCTTCGCCAGCATGATGGCAAGCCCACTGGAAACGGTGATCGGGCGGTCCTTGGCGGACTTCGTAGATGAGGGCTCGTTGCCCAGCTTCCGTGCGCTGCTCGCGGTGGCGCCACAAGAAGCCGCCGGCGAACCGATCACGCTGCGCAGCGGCGACGGCAGATCGGTCTCGACCCTGGTCTCGATCAGCCCCAACGAGGACGGCGACCGCGGACTTTCGGTCATCGTCACCAACCTGACGGTCCAAAAACGCAACGAAGAAATCGTGGCCTCGGAGCGGCTGGCAAACTCCATTTTGGACCAGGCGGCGGAGGCCATCGTCGTCTGCGATCCGTCCGGCATCGTGATCCGCGCCAACCGCACCGCCCTGGAGGTCTCGACGGGCCAGGCCTTGCGCCAGCACGTGCTCGCGGCGTTTCCGCTGGTCAAGGCCGCGCAAGCGACGATGCATCCGGCGTTGCGAGCCCTGAGCGGCGAAATCGCGATGAGCGTGGAGCTGCCGCTCGACGTCGGCACCGGTCAGCCCATCTTCGTCTTGTGCACGGCCGCACCGCTGCTCGGCGACCACCAAGAAATTCTGGGCTGCGTGATGTCGATGACGGACATCACCGCTCACAAACGCGCGGAGAGTGACCGCCAAGAGCTGTTGGAGGCCGAGCGCGCCGCGCGCTCTTCCGCCGAGCGTGCCCGGGCCGAAGCTGAGTCCAGCAACCGGACCAAAGACGAGTTTTTGGCGACGATCTCCCACGAGCTGCGCACGCCGCTCAGCTCCATCGTCGGCTGGTCGCGCTTGATGTCGACCGGCACCTTGCCCCCCGAGCGACAACGCCACGGCCTGGACGTGATTCGCCGCAACGCCGACGCCCAGGCGCGGCTGGTCGAAGATCTGCTGGACGTCTCGCGCATCACGTCCGGCAAGCTGCGTCTCGACGTCAAACCGGTACCGTTGGCCACTGTGATCGCTGCCGTGTTGGACAGCGTGCGGCCGGCGTTGGACGCGAAGAAGATCCGGCTCGAGACGCACATCGACTCCGAGGACATCGCCGCCCTCGGCGACGAGAGCCGCATTCAACAGGTGATTTGGAATCTGCTCTCGAACGCCACCAAGTTCACGCCGGCCAACGGCCGCATCTTCGTGGGGCTGCGGCGGGTCGCGTCGGAAGTGGAAATCGTCGTCAGCGACAGCGGCGAAGGCATCGAGGCCGAGTTCTTGCCCTACGTCTTCGACCGCTTCCGCCAAGCCGATGGCGGAATCAGCCGCCTGCGCGGCGGCTTGGGGCTCGGGCTCGCCATCTCTCGGCACTTGGTCGAGCTTCACGGCGGGACCATCGTCGTGGCCAGTGACGGCCCCGGCTGCGGCTCGACCTTCACGGTGCGGTTGCCGCAAGCGGCAGCCAAAGCTCAAATCTCGTTGCTGGCCGCGCCAGGGCCTCGCGAGAGCCAAGGCGCGGGGCCGCCGGTCGAGCTCAACGATCTGAGCCTCGTTCACGTGCTTTTGGTCGAAGATGACGCCGATTCGCGCGATCTATTCGTATCCATCCTGCACAAGTGCGGCGCGCGGGTGACCGACACCGACAATGGCCAAGACGCGCTCAAGGTCCTGGAGGCCGAGCGGCCCGACGTCCTGGTTTCCGACGTGGGCATGGCGCAGATGGACGGCTACTCGTTGATCCGAAACGTACGCGCCCTGAGCGACGGTGCGGCCCAGCACATTCCCGCCATCGCTCTCACCGCCTTCGCCCGCGTCGAAGACCGCCGCCGCGCCTTGGCCGAGGGCTTTCAAATGCACCTCGCCAAGCCCATCGACCCCGCCGAGCTGACCCGCGCCATCGCCGAGCTGGCAAAACCGCGCGCCGTCGACCGCGCCTAAGCTCGAGGCCTCGAGACAGCTCAGGTTGCACCGCGACTGAACTCGCGGCCGTTTCGTACCCGAGCCAGACATAAAGGCTCCTTCATTAAGGAGGAGGGCACTTCGGGCTGGAAAGCGAGAGGTGCCAATGTAGTTTTGGCGGTCCCACTGGTAACTAAATATCAGCTCACGCGCGGACGTTGATAGGCGAACGGCGTCCGGCGTACACTCGGACGCTTACGCCTTGGGCTGAGGGCTGACACATGAAGCAATGGCTTGTCCGACGTGGTCTGGTCGCTACGCTACCGCTCGCTGCGGTGGTCGCGTTGGCTTTGGATGCATGTTCCTCCGAAGCGGGGGATCCGACTTCGAAATCGCCGAAACCTGACCGCGTCGAAGCGGGGCAGACCCCGCAGAGCCAACACGACGAAGAAATCGCGTCCACCTCCACTGCGCGTAGCCGTCTAGCGCGACTTGCTCAGTTCACCCGACTCACGCACGTGGCGAGGCCAGAGTCGGCAGCGCCAAATGTCGCGCCGCGTTCAGCGATGAAGCTCGATCCGGCTACGCTGAAGGCCGCGGGGCAGCCTCCAACCAAGCTGCTCGAGTCGGCCAAGGAGCTGCTTGCAGTCGTATCGGCGGGCGAGGAACAGCGCCTGTTGAAGCGCGGGGACCGCGTTCGCGTGGAGTTGAAGGCGCCGCTCAAAAACGACGTGGTTCGCCCTGCGACGATCGACCTTCCGCTCACGTCAGAGGGCTTCGTTCGCGTGCAAGCCAACGCCAGCAAGTTTGGCGTCGAGTTTGCGGCGAAGGACGGCCAGCCGGGGGTTGCCCTCGAAACCGCTGACGGACTCGTCAACTATCCCGGTGCGGCACCTGGTGGCGGCGATATGGTTCTACGGGTCGGGCGGGAAACGGTGGAAGACTTCGTCGTCCTCGAAGCTAAGCCCGAGCACGCTTTCCTCGACTACCGCGTGAAGGTTGGCGAGATTGCAGGCTTACGCCTGTACGACAACGTGCTGGAGTTCCTGTCGGCGAGCGGCAACCCTGAAGTGCGTGTGAGCCCTCCGGAGCTGGTGGACGCCAACGGCAAGAGCCACCACGCGACCTTGGAGCTTCCGGACTGCGCGTTCGACACCAGCCAATCGGCGCCATGGGATCGCCCTGTCACGGCTCCAGGGGCGAGCGAGTGTACGGTGCGGGTCAACTGGAACGCCGTGTCGGCGCAGGTTACCTATCCGGCCATCGTCGACCCGGTTTGGAGCTCGGGCGGCACCTTGGCGAAGGGTCGCTACCGCAACGCCGCGGTGAAGCTATCGAACGGCAACGTCATGACCTGCGGCGGTCTCGACGTCAACGGCGACCCTCTGAAGAGCTGCGAAGTCTACAACATCGGTACGGGCACCTGGGGCACCGGGCCGTCGCTGACGCTGGTGAACGGCGTCAATACTGGGCGAAGCATGTTCACCATGATCGCCATCGGCGCCGACGTGCTGGCCGTGGGTGACCAGACGAGCGCTACGTCCGAGCTGTGTGCTAGCTGCGCGACGGTTGGATCGACGTGGGCCGCCACCGCCACCGACTTCAAGCTCGGGAATTTCAGCCTCTCCTCCCTCGAGCCGGTGCTGACCGCGGACGGCGCGTACGTCGTCATCGTCGACTACACGGGGAAGCCGTACAAATACAGCGTCGCCGCGAAGACCTGGACCGGCGGCGTGACCAACGCGGTCTACCGGCAGGGGTACTCCATGGTGGCGGTTCCCGGCGGCACCACGGTGCTGCGCTGCGGTGGCTCCGACAACATGGGCGCAGGCCTAAAGACTTGCGAGAGATACAACCCAGCCACCGACGCCTGGATCATGCCCGGTGCCATGGGTGCCGCCGCAAACCTGAACGCAGCGCGCTACAACGCTGCTTGGGCTCAAATCGACGCGACAAAGGTGATGCTCTACGGCGGATACAACGCCGGAACCGGCACCAATATTCAGTCAGCCGAGATCTACAATGGCGCAACGAACGTCTGGATTGACGTGGGAGCCATCCCGAACGCCTTCAACGAGTACTACCTGCACAACACCTGGGCGATTCACGGCGGCACGAATAAGGTCTTCAGCATCGCCAGCTATCAGCCAACCGTCTACGACCCCGTCAACGTCACGTGGACGCAGATCTCTCAATACGATCCGAGTGGCTACATCTACACGATGGGCTCGGACGGCGCGGTGGCGTCGGCCGGCAGCAAGGTCTTGCTCATCCCCGTCACCCCCAACGGCAGCGCATCCGCGCAGACGGGTTGCAAGCTGTTCGACTTCGTCGCGCAGGGCGGTAGCTGTCAGCAAACCTCGGACTGTAAGTCGGGCCTAACCTGCTACTACGACAGTCAATCTTACACGGCGGATGGCCTGAGCGTTTGCTGCGACACCACTTGCACGGACCCTTGCTATTCGTGTCGAGCCGTCAACAAAGAGAGCGGCAAGGACGAAGGTACGTGCGGGCCACGCCTCAACAGCCTGTACATCTATTCGAACACCGCCTGCCCGTACGAAGCATCGACGACTTGCGGAAACATCGGCAACTACTGCGACGGTAAAGGTGGTTGCAAGAAGTGGGACACGAATACGCAGTGCGCGTCTCAGACGTGCGCCGACACGGACACCCAGAACAACCAACGCAACTGCGACGGCAAGGGCAGCTGCGCGACCCTCACGACAACCGACTGCCCCACGGGCTACGGCTGTGTCACCTACAGCCAGAACTATGGGCAGTGCGCAGCGAACTGCGGCAGCGATTCCGACTGCACGAGCGGCTACTACTGTCAGTACAGCACCAACCAATGCCTACCCCGCAAAGCGGCCGGCAAAGCTTGCACCAACAATTCGTCGACCGAGTGCGCCTCGGGCTACTGCGTGGACGGCTACTGTTGCAATACGGCGTGCAACGGCATCTGCGAGGCATGTAGCAACGCGCTCACGGGCCAAGCCAACGGCGCTTGCAAGCCGATCCCCAATGGAACGGCATCGGGCAAAGACTGCATCGATCAAGGCGCCGCCACTTGCGGACAAACGGGATTGTGCAACGGGGCCAGCGGCTGCCAGAAGTACGCGGCGACCACGCTCTGCGCGGACATCGGCGTCTGCGCCAGCGAAACGTCCCGGTTCGTGCCCGACCAGTGCGATGGCAATGGTAGCTGCACCGACAAGGGCACCCAGGCGTGCAACGCGGGCTATTCATGCCAAGCCGGTGTCTGCAACACCAGCTGCACGGTCGATGCAAACTGCGCCTCGTCCTACTTCTGTGACACCGTGACCAACACCTGCGTCGCCGACCACAAGCAGGGCCAAACGTGCAAGAGCGATCGCCAGTGCGAAGGCAACGCGAACTGTGTTGACGGCGTGTGCTGCGACTCGGCTTGCACCGGCACCTGCCGCTCTTGCTTGAAGAACCGCACGGGTCTCGCTGCGGACGGTGTCTGCGGCAACACGCTCGACGACACCGATCCCGAGAACGAATGCGCGACCGATGTCGGCTACCCCGCGAGCTGCAAGGCTCCTGGCACCTGCGACGGTCAAGGCGCGTGCCGCGTCTACGCCAAAGTAGGCATCGTCGCGAAGGCCAACGTCTGCGGCACGACGACGCTCACGCAAACTACGTGCGACGGCGCCGGCAATCTGGACCCGCACGACACGCCTTGTTACCCCTACAAGTGCAACGCCGCTGGCAACGGCTGCCGCGTGGCGTGTACCAAGGACACGGTAGCTGCAGACTGCGACAGCAACGCATTTTGCGGTGTTTCTGGCACCTGCGTTGGCCAAAAGCCGGACGGTGCGGAATGTCGAAGCAACGACGAGTGCAAGAGCACCCATTGCGCCAACATCGGCAAGGAGCCGAAGGCTCCGGACACCGGTGCCGGCGGCGATGGCGCTGGCGGCGCGGCCAATGACCCCAACAGCGACGCGCCTGGTGTGTGCTGCGACACCGCCTGCGACAACGATTGTGAGGCTTGCAAGAAGTCGATCAAGGGAGAGGGCATCGACGGCGAGTGCAAAGCGGTCAAGGATCATACCGACCCGGCTGGCGACTGCGGCGTAGTGCCGCCGTGTGGTCACAACGGTGAATGCGACGGCGAGCGCCATTGTCGCAACGTGCCCGGCGGCACTGCCTGCGGCGTGACGTCGTGCATCGGTAACGCAGTTCAAGGCCAACGCTGTGATGGCTTGGGCGCCTGCATCAACAACGACGGCACGACGGCATGTGCCCCCTATGTCTGTCGGGACGTCGGCGGCGCGGAGCAGTGCACGAACCCGTGCATGGACGACAACGACTGCTCGGACGGCTACTTCTGCAGTGAGATGGCTTGCAAGAAGAAGCTGGCCAACGGCAAGATCTGTGACTCGAGCGGCATCTGCAGCTCCGGCTTCTGCGTCGATGGGCTGTGCTGCGACGTTTCTTGCAATGGCCAATGCGAAGCTTGCGATTCCCCCGGCAACGAGGGCATCTGCACTGCCGTCAAGGGCGATCCCCGCGGCTCTCGTCCGCAGTGCGACCATGCTGGTGAGGAGTGCGGCGGTCAGTGCGACGGCGTCAACGCTGCGGCCTGTAAGTACAAGCCCAACGGTGATGCCTGCGGCACCCCCACCTGCAACAACGACCTGGCCAGCTCGTCCGCCTGCAACGGCCAAGGTGAGTGCAAACCCAACAAGAACACCGAGTGCTCGCCCTACACTTGCGGCACCGACGACACGTGCCTCGAGCGCTGCGAGCAGGACGCCGACTGCAGCCAAGGTTACACCTGCGATGAAACGACGCAGCGTTGTTTGCCGGCGGCTTCTGCGGCCACGTGCTCGGATGACCGGCTGACGTCGCAGGGGCAGAACGGCGCCAATACGCCGTGCAAGCCGTTCTTGTGCGTGCCGGCGAGCGGTACGTGCGCGGTGTCGTGCGCGTTCACCACCGACTGCGCGCCCGACTTCGTGTGCGAGCCTTCCACCAAGACCTGCCTGCCGGCGCCCACGGGCACCGGCGGTGCCGATGACACCTCGTGCGCTTGTCGTGCCGCCGGCGCGACGCCCAAGAGCTCGGGGTACCTGGTGCTGGCCGGGCTGGGCGTGGCGCTGACGGGTCTCCGTCGGCGTCGGCGCTCGCGCCGGCCGACGTTCACTTCGGCGAGGCCCCGCGGCTTTGCCTCAGCTTCCCAACCGTCCGAGTAAGCAGATGTCGACGATCGATCAGTACAACGTCACTCCTCCTCCCAACCTGCCCCCGCCCGATCCACTGATCGGCACGGTCATTGCCGAAAAGTACGAGCTAATTCGCCTGCTCGGCCAAGGCGGCATGGGCGCCGTCTACGAAGGCCGCAACACTTCGACCCTCAAGCGCTGCGCCGTGAAGGTGCTCGTCTCCGCCGAGATGGCAGCCAGCGGCGAGGCCGTGAAGCGCTTCTTCCGCGAGGCGCGCGCCAGCAGCGTGCTGGAGAGCGATCACATCGTTCAGATCTTCGACTCCGGCTCCGACCCCAAGACGGGCTTCCCGTACATGGTGATGGAGCTGCTGAACGGCCAAGACTTGGAGCACACGCTGCGCGACAAGGGCGCGCTGCAACCGCTCGTCGCCGCCAAGTTGATTCTGCAGGCGGCGATGGGCCTGGCCAAGGCGCACGACCAGCACACCGTCCACCGCGACATCAAGCCCGCCAACATCTACCTGACGCGGCGCGAGAGCGGCGAGCTGGTGGTCAAGATCCTCGACTTTGGTATCGCCAAAGTGAAGATGGAGAAGTTCTCGGAGACTTCGGCCGGGCTCACGCGCGACGGCAGCATGCTGGGCACCCCGCTGTACATGTCGCCCGAGCAGGCCAAGGGCGCGCCGAACATCGACGTGCGCAGCGACGTGTGGTCGCTGGGCATCGTGCTGTACGAGCTGCTGAGCGGCGCCTTGCCCTACGCCGACGCCAACTCGCTCGGCGAGCTGATGGTCGCCATCATCACCGCGGATTTGCCGCTGATTCAGGACAAGGCGCCCTGGGTGCCGCCAGAGCTCGCGGAGATTACCCATCGGGCCATTTCGCGCGATATCAACCGGCGCTTCCAGAGCGCGGGTGAGCTGCGCGACGCCTTGGCCGCCATCGTGCCCGACGGCGCACGCATCACGCCCGACATGCTGCAGGGTATCGATCCGAATCACCGCGCGTACGTGGCGCCGCGCCTGCAAATGACCGATGACGGCATGCTGCGCGCGACCACGCGCACCGGCCTGGCCGTCACCCAGATGGGTCCGCCGAAGAAGAAGTCGAGCGCGGGCTTGATGGCGGCGCTGGCGGTCGGCGGCGTGCTGGTGCTGGGCGGCGTGGGCGCGGCGGTGGCGTTCTCGAAGAAGCCGCAAGCGGACGCGGCCTCGGCTTCGCGCCCCGAGCCGCCCCCCATCATCAAGAGCGTGATCGTCACCGAGCGCGTCACGGCCGAGGTCGAAAAGAAGACGTTCGACTTGATCGTCGCGGCTCCCCCCGATGTCACGGTCACCATCGACGACCAGCCGGCCACCTTGAGCGGCGACAAGCTGTCGATCACCGGCGCGCCGGGCGCGACTCGACGCTTGAAGCTGACGCTCGGCGATCAAGTTCAAGAGGCTACGGTGGCCATCACCGAAAATGGCCTGCTTCCGCCGCGGCTCGAGCTCAAGAAGCAACTGGCAGCGGCCGCGCGTCCCGCGGGAGGCGGCGCCGCCAAGCCCGGCGCGGAAAAGCCGGCCGCAAACCCGGCCAAACCGGCAGATGCCGCGAAGCCGGTGAAGAAGCCCCAAGTCGAAACTGGCATGGACGAGTTCAAGTAAGCCCGAGCCCGCGCAAGGTTTTTGGCAATGCGAAAAAACGAGGGTGAAGCTCTATGAGTCTGTCGCGACGATGGTGGCACAGCCACGTACTTTGGGCGCTGGGTGTGACCTATCCGGCCGCGCTCTGGGCTCAAGCAGCGCCCGCGCCCGACGCCGCGCCCGACGACCTCGAGAAGCGCAAAGAAGAAGCGAAGGTCCGCTTCCAGCGCGGCCTCGAGCTCGTGCAGAACGAGAGCTGGGACGCCGCCTTGGCCGAGTTCCTCGCGTCTCGCAAGCTGTTCCCCACGCGTGTGGCGCTGAAGAACGCCGCGCTCTCGCTGCGCCAACTCAAGCGCTCGGTCGAAGCGCTGGCCATGTACAACGAGCTCGTCACCACCTTCGGCAACTCGATTCCGCCCGAAGAGCGCAAGACCATCGACGACGCCATCGCGCAGCTGAAGCTCGCGGTAGGTGAAGTGCTGATCGACAGCGATCAGCCGGGCTCGACCGTCGTCATCGACGGCCAGCAGCAAGCAGGCGTGACGCCGATGGCGGCGATCGGCGTCAACGCCGGCACGCACAGCGTGCGCATCTCCAAAGAGGGCTACGAATCCTTCGAAGCGCAGGTGCTGGTGGCGGGCGGCCAACGCGAGACAGTGCACGGCAAGCTCAAGGCGCTCAGCACCATCGGGCGGCTCGTGGTGCGCGAATCCGGCGGAAAAGCCTTGGACGTCGTGGTGGACGGCGCCGTGGTCGGTAAGACGCCGCGCTACGAGGGCGTGCTCGCCGTCGGGCCGCACACCGTGTTCTTGAAGGGCGAAGGCAACTTGGGCACGGCGCCCAGCCAAGCCATCGTCAAAGAGAACCAAGCCGCGACGCTGACGTTGTCGGCGGTGGAGCTGGACGCGGAGATTCGTATCGAGCCCGTGCCGGCCAACGCCAGCGTGTTCGTGGACGGCGTGCAGCTCGGTAACGGCGTTTGGGAAGGGCGGCTGCAAAGCGGCGCGCACCAGGTCGAAATCGCGGGCGACGGCTTCGTGGCGTATCGCAAGAGCACGACGCTGACGAAGGGCAAAAAAGAGCTGGTGAAGGTGCGGCTGGAGCGCGACCTGTCCAACCCGATGTGGAGCGCGGGCTTCGTGCCGCATCTGTATTTGGAGCTGTTCGGCGGCGGCACCTTCGGCCCCACCGGCTTCGGCGGCGATCCGGACAACGACAAGAAGAGCGGCACCGCGCTCGGCTTCGTCGCCGGCGCACGCGGCGGCTTCCAATTCGTCAAAGGCTTCAGCGCCGAGCTGGGGCTGGGCTTCTTTTATCTGGGGCAAACGCTCGAGCGTAAAGTGAGCGCAGCGGCCGAGCACGATGTCACCCTGCAGAGCACGAACTACAAGGACGAAACGCGTTTCGCGGCTCCGTACGTCGAGATCTCGGCCGCCTACCAGATGCTGGACAAGACGCCGCTCACCTTCCGACTCGGCGGCGGCGTAGCGCGCGCCAAAGCGTCGTTCAAGAATAGCGGCACCTTCAGCGGGACGATTTGCGACGGCGCCGTCGACAGCTGCGACGAAGCCGATATGGTGCCGTACAGCACCAAGGTCACGATCCCCGAGGAGCCCCGCTTCATGGTCGTGCCGTTCGTGGCGCCGGAAGTGCGCATCGGCTACCGCGTCGCCAAAAAGCTGTTCGTGGATTTCGGCGTCGGCTTCTACGTGATGCTGCCGCCCAAGACCCTGCGCAAAGGCCAACCCACGGGCGACGCCTTCCACAACATCAACATCAGCGACAGCGATCGCAAGGCCGTGTTGACGGGTGCCCCCTACGCCGGAACGGTCAGCCTCCCGCGCGAAGAAGCCTTCGGCATCGTGATGGCGGTGGTGCCCAGCATCGCGGGTCACTTCGATTTCTGAGCCGAATCTGTGACAATTCTGCCGCCGGCGGGACGCCGCGGCGGAAAGAAAGTGTTCCAGCCTTCGGCCGGAATGCTAGTTACTGAACGGTGTCGTGCGGCCCAGGGATTCGGCCCACTAAACGCTAGGAGCATTCCATGAAGCGACTCATCTCGGCCTTGGTTCTGATGTCCGTAGCGGGCCTTGGCGTAGCCGGCTGCGGCGGCGATGACGACGACGACAGCAGCAATTCCACCGGCGGCACCGGCGCTACCGGCGGCACCGGCGCTACCGGCGGCGAAGCGCCGACCACGAACGCCGGCGAAACCGGCAGCGGCGGTACTCCCGGCGACGGCAACGTCGCTTGTGATCCAACGCAAGACGGCGTCTGTCAAAACGAGACGGATTGCCCGGCCGTGTCGAGCGGCGACGCGCGCGCGGCCGCCGAAACCTGCGGCACCGGCGAATGCCTCGGCAAAGACAGCCAATGTTCCATCGACTGCATCAAGAAGGCCGTCGACATGACGTCCGAGTGCGCGGACTGCTACGGCGCGATCGTGGCGTGTACGGCCAAAAATTGCTTCGCTGAATGCGTCACCGCCCCGGAGTCGGACGAATGCAAGACGTGCCAGGTCGAGAAGGGTTGTCGCGACGCTTTCAACACCTGTAGCGGCCTGCCGGAGTGAGCGTGCAGCCGCCGAAAGTCGCTCGGTTCCGCGCTCGCGGCGGAGCATGGGGTCTGCTGGTCGCGGTCGGCGCAACGCTGAGCGCGGCGCCAGCGCTCGCGGCGGGCTTCGACACGCCGATTTTGTACACCGCGCGCCATCAGGCCATGGGCGGCACCGCCATTGCGTCGGTGGACGACGCTTCGGCCGGCTTTCATAACCCGGCGGGTTTACAAGGGGTGCGTGGCCTGGGCCTGATCGGCGACTTCAGCTTGATTTTGGGCAAGGTGAAGGCTTCGCCCGATCGCGACCCCAGCGCCGCCAGCCTGGAGTCGAACACGGTGGTGGCGCCGTTCTTCTTGCTGGGCGGCGCGTACCGAGCTCACAAGTGGCTGACGGTCGGGCTGGCGGGGTTTCCGGTGGCGTCGGGCGGCGCCGAGTACGAGTACAAGCTCGGCGCGGCGCCCACCATCGACAAGACGGAGGTGGTGTTCTTCGAGACCACCCCCATGCTCAGCCTCAACGTGCCCAAGGACGCATGGGTGCCGGGCACGTTGGCGTTCGGCGCCGGCTACCGTGCCAGCCTGGTCATGTTCGATCGCCTGAAGGGCAACGTGGCCGATCCGCAGTTGTTGGATCTCAAGCTGCGCGGTTGGAACTTTGCCGGCTTTCGCGTCGGCGCGCAGTACCAACCGATCGCGCCGCTGAAGCTGGGCGTGGTGTTCCGCAACAAGATCGTCGTGAAATCCAAGGCCGACACCGCGACCGTGTTCGCGGCGGAGGCCACCGACGGCGAGCTGGATTTCACTTTGCCCGCCAAGCTCGGCTTCGGCGCGCGCGTGGACCTCGGACACGTGGGCATGGCCAGCGATGTCGAGTGGGCGTTCCAGAGCCAAAACAAGCACCCGCCCTTGAAGGGCACGCGCGAAGGCCAGCATCTCGAAGTGCCCAACGTGTTCGATTGGCAAAACGGCGTTACTTGGCGCGTGGGGGCCGAATATCGGCTGGGCCGCGCGCCGACGATTCCGCTTCGTCTCGGTTACATCTTCGACAGCAAGGTCACCAACAAGGCCTACCCCAGCGCGTTTGGCACGCCGCCCGCGCCGACCCACACCGTCACCGCCGGTGCCGGCTACGTCGAGCAGCATTGGCAAGTGAATCTGGCCGTGTCACGGCGCATGGGCAGCACCCACATCGACGCCGCCGACCTCGGCAGCGGCTGCGCGTTCTGCAGCTACGCCGGTGACTACGCGATCACGATGACGGGCCTGTACGTGGACGCTTCGGTCGACCTGGACCTGTAGCTTTCAAGACCGACACGTGGAGCGCGCGACCCGTATCCCGGCGCTCCGGCCGCTTGGAAAACCTGCCTATCCTCGCGCTGCGCCCAAGGGCGTTCTCGCGTCGCAAATCAGTCTCACATCTGTAAGGAAATTTCCCCAATGATTTCGGGAGCCGCATACCCGCGGCGCCGTTGCTTACACCGGTAAGTATTCGCTGCGAGCCCTCTGGTTGCGAAGCGGCCGACGACCTCCGCCGCTGCAACCCAACGCCCGGCTCCACCAGTGCGAACTACCGCAACGAATAAGCCCGGCTTCATCAGGCGGAGTATCGACGACACGGTGCTGCAAACCCACGTCACGCA
>Ga0068855_100000984_pt1 | contig 35494 bp, 27 predicted proteins | sample KBSCornC52_FD_66592 | JGI IMG/M metagenome (GOLD analysis project Ga0068855, IMG submission 66592) | Corn rhizosphere microbial communities from Kellogg Biological Station, Michigan, USA - KBS Corn C5-2 | ecosystem: Host-associated > Plants > Roots > Rhizosphere > Soil ...
CTAGGATGAAGTTCCCTAACATGGTACGCAATAACACCAATTAGTTACTGATGGAGATAACCAATGGTTGGTAAAGTGCTATTACCATTTATAACAAAGACACTCATGTTGTTCAAGGGGCGTTTGCACTGAATTCTGATTCTTTTATCTGCCAACGGTGTATGGATGGAAGACGTTGAAATTTGTCCCTTATATTTGTGTGGGTTGCAGGCACGCAGTCCGCGGAAATCGAATATAAGTCGCGGCCGTTCTTGGAAAGAGTGGTATCGATCAAAGCCGCAAATTCCTGTTTGAGACGACACATACGCCTCCAGGGCGGAAACAAAATCCAGCGTCCACTGAGCATTTTCCTCTAGATGGCATCGAATCCATCGCAAGAACGGACTTTGTCAAATGGCAGGAAGTGCTAACTTTTCCAAGTGGACATCTTTCGGCCCTTTAACAGTTTTACCCGCTCAATCGGAGAATTTCATGGATAGCCGACCGCTATATAAGTAATTCAAGGTAATCAAGCAATCTCCGAAATTCAGCGCAATTTGGTAAACGCCATCTTGGGTATATGCAACCCTTGAATAGTCACATACGTGGATCAGAATATCAAAAGGTTGTGAGAAAGCTTCGCGTAAATAATATCCAACACTACGACTGGTACGAATGTTATTGGGGCCTCTGAAACCACCTGCACGCTTCCGTGAAGTCCTTCGGGTGAGTGTTCAGGAGCTCTCTCCTTTTCGATTTAAAGGGATTCCACTTTGACAAAAGACGTGTAGGAGAGATGTGCAATTTATTATCTCTTCAGTGTGCAAGCCTTTTCAGATACATGATCGCAGGCGGGAAGATGGATGAAGCCAAAACGCTAATTTTCACGAAATCGGCGATAAACGCTGCCACCAGATTCCTGCTAGTCGCCTTTACTTTGGCCATCATCGTGCAGTAGCGTGCGTTGTCGAAGTCTGAGCAGCGGAATGTAAAGCAAGAACTGTAGCTCACAGGGCGAAGCTATGGCCTCATGAGGATAAGCGGCAGGACTTCTCTGCCCGGTCCAAGGAGAGGAGTGAAAAATGCTAATCGCGCAGGACATCGATAGCAGAATACACGAAGACTTGGCATGGTGGGCACTCTACACTCGCCACCAACATGAGAAAACAGTGGCAGAGATGCTATCGGCAAAGGGTTTTGAAGTATTTCTACCGCTCTATGAATCAATGCGGCGCTGGAAAGACAGAACAAAGATGCTTACACTGCCACTTTTTCCATGCTATGTATTTGTCCGAGGAGGGCTTAATCGTCGCCTGCAAATTGTGACAACTCCAGGAGTTCACATGATTCTATTCCGCGGCGAACGTGTCGCGGTCATTCCAGACGCCGAAATTGATGCGATTCGAAAAGCTGTAGAAGGATCTTTTCGCATCGAACCGCATCCCTACTTGAAGTGCGGCGAGGTAGTTCGGGTTACCAAAGGTTCTCTGGAAGGTGTCGAAGGAGTTCTCGTCCGTAGAAAGAATCTGCTCCGCCTGGTTCTTTCAGTAAATATGATGGCGCAGTCCGTAGCCGTAGAAATCGACATAACAGATGTGGAGCCGGTAACGGCGCGAGGGCCAGTAGACGCCTTCTCAGTCAAACAGTCTGCAGGAGCGGGAATATTTAAAGAACCGCTTCCTCATGCCTATCGACAAACGATTGGTGCTTAAAGTAATGGGCTCGAGGATGAGGAACCGGATTCTTCCTTCCACGATCCTGAAGGAGTCGCTTTGAAAAGCATCTCAGGTTACACAATCCGATTGAGATTGCTCCTGATTGTTCTTTGTGGCTATTTGTTGAGTCAGTCACAAGCCCGCGGTCAGGCGACACACTCAGCAGATACCGTAGCAACCCAGTCTGCACAATCCAAGGAGACATCTGGCAGTAAACCTGGAGACGGTAGCTATGTCATCGGTAATGACGACATTCTGGCAATCAATGTCTGGAAGGAGCCTGACTTCTCCCGATCGATTCAAGTGAGATCGGACGGAAAGATTTCGTTACCGCTCATGGGAGAAGTTCAAGCAACAGGTCGTACACCATTACAACTCCAGCAGGATATAGCTACCAAACTCCAGGATTACATCACCAAGCCAGAAGTTACAGTAATGGTCGAGCAGATCAACAGCAAAAAGTTCAATGTACTCGGACAAGTAATCAAGCCCGGATCATACTCCCTTACACTTGCATCAACGGTCGTAGACGCGCTAGCAATTGCCAATGGCCCAAGAGATTTCGCCAAGCTGAAATCCATTTTCATCCTCCGTCAGAATTCTGGTGGGGGTCAAACCCGTATCGCCTTCAACTATAGAGATTTTCTCAAAGGAAAAGCACAGAACGTCAAACTAGAACCAAATGACACAGTTGTGGTGCCTTAGAAGACTGCTTATGCTGATACGTGTCTATCTCGGTCTTTTACTCCTCTCGGCTATACCGGGAGGATCTCAGCTGAATTCGGTCCCATTCGAGACGTCTTCCACGTCACGCGATGACGTCCGAATGCTGACACCGCCGCCTGTGAGCAATCAGAACTACCCAACACTCGTCGGGTCTGAAGCTCGTTCAAATTATATAGGTGCCGGAGTGGTCTTCAGCGCTGCATACAACGATAACGTATTGGCAGGCGGCAATAATATTCCGATTCACGATTTCACCTATTCGTTTTGGCCTACGATTGAACTGGACCAAACCAGTACGCGACAACACCGGAAGTTAACTTACAGTCCCGGCTTTACTTTCTATCAACATACGAGTGCCCTTAATGCAATAGATCAACATGCTCTTATGGATTTTGAATATCGCCTAAATGAGCACGCAACCGTAACCTTTAGCGATGACTTTGAACAAAGTTCAAACGTATTTAGCCAGTCCGTTACAGGAGCTATAGCCGGTTCGCCCTTTTCCTTACCGCCAGGCGTTTTAGTCCCTTTCGCGACCCGTATTAGCAATTCAGCAAATGTTGGCCTAAGCTATCAATTCGAAAGAAATAGCATGATCGGTGCCAGCGGAATTGGCACGGTAAGTCATTATCCCAATCCATCACAAGCGCTCGGCATCAACGATTCTAATTCCCGTGGAGGCTCAGTCTTCTATAGTCATCGTTTGTCCAGTTCACAATATATCGGTCTAACATATCAGTATCTAAACAGTCAGTCCAACCCCGTGAACGCGTCATCCAGTCCGTTAGACCGTGCAATCGACGTGCAGACTCATACGATTCTTCCATTTTATACGCTCTACTTTAGCCCCGCCCTGTCCTTGTCCTTATCGGCCGGTTCACAGTACATTGACTCATCGCAACAAGGCTCGCCCACATTTCTGTCGTGGGCTCCCGCCGTAATGATGAGCATGGCTCGTCAAACGGCACGTACCAATTTTGTAGCCAGTTACTCGCGAACTGTCACCGGAGGATCCGGTCTACTCGGAACGTTTAGTTCAAATAGTGCAAACGGATCTTTACGTCTTCAAGTGGCGCGCACCTGGATCCTGGGATCGGCTGTGATCTACGAGAACGACAGAAATGTCACTCCATACTTCTCTTCCTCAAATCCCGGAGGCCACACTATTACAGGAACTGTCTCGCTCAAGCACTCTATGAGCGGACATCTGGATATAGTAGTGGGATATGACCGATTGCACCAAAGCTACAGTGGTGTCGCAGCTATATCTAGTAATCCTGATAGCAATCGAGAGTTCATTTCACTTTCTTATCTGCTCACTCGCGCACTAGGAAGATAATTATGGAAGATATTTTTGAGGATCAACATTCGGAACGGCCGGACCTAGCGCACTACATGCAAATCATACGCCGCCGGCACATCCACTTTCTCGTCCCGCTATTTCTTATGTGGCTATTAATCTGGGGAGCTAGCTGGCTCTTGCCGGTTCGGTATAAGTCGGGTACGCTGATCCTGGTAGAGCAGCCCTCCATGCCAAAAAATTATGTTGTACCAAATGTCACCGATGATCTGCAGAATCGACTACAAAGCATTACACAACAAATTCTTAGTAGGACGCGTCTGCTTCTTATCATTGATAAGCTGCACCTCTATGAAGATGGGCGCCATAAGTTTACGCAAGATGAAAAAGTCGATCGCATGCGAAAAGATATTGATATCGAGCTTGTACGCGACGCACACAATGAAATCACGGCGTTTAAAATCTACTATTCTGCGCATAATCCTCATATCGCTCAGCAGGTCACAAGCGAATTGACGAATTTGTTCATTAGCGAGAATCTGAAAGTCCGCCAACAACAATCCGAAGATACGACCAGGTTCATCGGAAACCGATTGGAAGATGCACGTGCAAGCCTTGCTGAGCAAGAAGCGAAGGTTCGTGAGTTTAAAGGGTTGCACGAAGGCGAGTTACCTTCTCAGGAAACGAGCAATATTCAAATCCTTAGCGGGCTCCAAGCACAGCTACAGAACGAACAGGACTCTCTCAACGCAGCTAAACAACAGCGAGTCTATCTCCAAACGTTGATCGAGCAATATCGATCCGTCCATGCAGCCTCTCGGTCTGCAGACGGCACTCCTACAGATTTGGCAGCAATTGAACAGCAACTCAATAAACAAAAGACTAAGTTGGCCGATCTTAGCTCTCGCTACACGGATCGCTATCCAGAAGTGGCAAACCTGAAGGACGACATAGCCAAGAACGAGAAGAGAAGAGCCTTGTTTATCGCCGAACTAAACACTAAGGGCAATCGTGTGAGCAAGACTGACGACGGCGTAGCCACGCCCGATATCGCAGACCCTTCACAAAATGCGACGTCGCTGCAACAGCAAAGCCAACTACAAGCTAATCAGGCCGAAATCTTAAATCGTGAACAGGCAGTTGCCGCACTAAAATCGAGAATCAACACGTACCAAGACCGCCTGAACTCTGCCCCTGTGCGAGAGCAAGAGCTGGCGGACCTGACCCGTGGCTACGACCAAACTAAAGCGAACTATGACGATCTGCTAAAAAAGCAAAGCGATTCGGCAATGGCAACTAGTATGGAACAGATGCAACAGGGCGAGCGGTTTACCATGCTTGACCCTCCGAGCTTGCCCATAAAGCCAGATTTTCCCAATCGTCTCAAATTCTGCGCAATTGGATTAGGTGCCGGTCTTGTCTTTGGCTTAACTATCGTGGCTGGTCTCGAATTTATGGACCAGCGCCTTCACAGTGAAAAGGAGCTCAAAGTTCTACTTCCAATGACGATCCTAGCCGAGATTCCAGAAATTATTAGCCCGGCAGATGAACAAGCCGATAGGAAGAAAATGGCATTTGGGTGGACACTTGCAGCACTGATTGTCGTCATCATTCTGGCTGGTTCGGCATTTAGCTACCTACACGGTTAAGTTCCTATTTTTCTACGTACAAAGCATTCTTTATTCTCACACACAATCCGTTTCACCTAACCCTCGATCCTACTTGCTTTGTACCGACCATGCGTACAACGAGGTGCTAGTTGCTCTTCACTATGGCCATTTGGCGACATATGCGATTTGTGAAAACGCCTCATTACTCCCTACGCTAGGCAATTGCCAACTGTTCCTCCGGATGTAATCGCAAACGTAGAGAAGAAGTTCCTTCTCGATGTGATTTGCCCGCCAAAAGCTCTTAGCTTCAACGAACTGAATAACTAGCATATTGCAACTATTTTTAATGATCTGTACGTTGCATTGCGACAACCCGCCGTAAATCAATCGAACGTCAGCACCACATCAGTTGATGAATCGAGTAAATATGAGCCATATATTTGACGCGTTACAAAGGTCCGAAGCCGAGCGCTCAGGAGTCGATACTCCGGTGCTATCGGAAGCCATTGAAATGCTGAAGCGTGCTGAACGTCGTACTGCAACAACATGGGCGGCATCGGCATTGGCATTGTCTGACAACTCTGACACGACGAATACAAACGTATATTCCGACACACCACACGGGTTTTTGAAAGAGTCGTCAGATCAGATGATCACTGTAGCTTCTACGGTGCCCGATCCTTTGCGATCTAGAGAATGCCTAACTCCTTTCGAAGAATTTCGCTCTCTGCAGATTTCGCTGTCCCCTCAAAGCCGGTTAGTAAGTATCCTGGAGCCAGAAAGCCCGGCGGCGGAAGCTTTCCGCCTTCTGGGGGTTCGATTGCGACATCTCCGGCGCGATCGAACTCTAAGCAAGCTATTGATTACAAGCACAATCCCGCAAGAGGGTAAAAGTATGGTTTCTGGAAATGTGTCCTGTACTCTTGCCCTAAGAACACAACAGAAGGTTCTCATGTTAGAAGGAGACCTGCGGCGTCCAACTTTATCGAAGATGTTTGGGCTCGGAAACAACTCAGGGCTCTGCGAATGGCTGGCTGGTGAGCGTAGCCTAGTAGAGAGTATTTACCACCTTAAAAACCCAGGTCTCTGGATCTTGCCAGCAGGCACCGCTCCCAGCAATGCGTTAGAGCTCTTACAATCAGGAAAATTGTCTGCTCTGATGGAACAATTGACTTGCTGGTTTGACTGGATAGTCATTGATTCACCTCCAGTACTACCTTTGGCTGACACGAGCGTCTGGATGCGATTGGCAGATGGAGTTCTTTTAACCACACGTCAAGGGATTACTGATAAGCAGAAACTGCAAAAAGGGGTCGAAGCAATTGAGTCGACAAAGCTAATCGGCGCATTAGTAAATAGCTCAAATAACGCGGCGTCCAGTGATTACTACTACGGCTCTCCTACCACTCGTAGCAAAGGCTAATTTCAGGAAGAAGACGCACCTATCGTATACAGGCAAACCACTTTTCCGGTTTACTTGAACGACTGCGCTGACTTTTTCCATCTTCTACAGACTCTGAACAGATATAGGCTCCGGCCTTAATTGCAGATACCTGAAGCACGCAATAACGTCTCAAGTGAGGAGTTATTTGTGACACCACTACGCATGGATAAAGTTTCTCATTCCGCTGATCCTCTACTCGACTGGTTATCTGCTGGAACACGCAAAGTTCTAGCCGAAGAGACCTTCAAGCAAATGATCGCCATCGAACGTAAAAGAACCGAACGCTCCAGGGATCCATTTCTGCTCATGTTACTAGAGGCAGGTAATCATCAGAGCTCGGAAAAGAACGGGAAGGTTCTCGATGCCATTCTGTCTGTCCTATTGTTATCCATCAGAGAAACAGATGTAATCGGCTGGCATAAAAACCGGGCCACTGTCGGTGTGATGTTTACCGGCCTTACGGTAAAAAACAAAGGCTCAATTCTTAGCGTGATCCTGAACAAAGTGAGCACTACGCTAGGAGCGCAGCTATCCTCAGAGCTGTTGAGCCAAGTGACAATTTCCTTCCACTTTTTTCCAGACGATTGGGATCATGACAATTCCGGACGTCCGAGCAACCCATCCTTATATCCAGACCTGTCGGCTCCAGGAAAGAGCAAATCTTACCTGCTACGCACTAAGCAGGTAATGGATTTTGTCGGCAGCGCACTTCTACTGATTATGCTCGCACCTTTGTTATTGATCATTGCGCTAGCAATCAAAATATCCTCAAAAGGTCCAGTGCTTTATCGACAGCAACGGGTCGGGCAGTACGGTCAAGGCTTTACATTCCTTAAGTTCAGGTCGATGCATCCTGATAATGATAATAGTGTTCACAAGGAGTACGTAACCAGATTAATTTCTGGTAAAGCGAGCGCACATAAACTGTTGAACGTGAATGGTGAGAGTGTATATAAGCTTACAAACGATACGAGGGTAACTCGGATAGGACGGTTCTTACGCAAAACAAGCTTAGATGAACTGCCGCAACTAGTGAATGTTTTGAAAGGAGACATGTCGCTCGTAGGCCCTCGTCCTGCAATCCCATACGAGCTGGCCGCATACCAGACTTGGCATCGTCGCCGGATTCTAGAGGTCAAACCGGGGATCACTGGCTTGTGGCAGGTAAGCGGCAGAAACCGCATCAAATTCGACGAAATGGTCCGATTGGATTTGCAATACGCGAAATCATGGTCTCCATGGCTTGATATCAAGATCCTCATACGTACCCCGCGAGCGGTACTCAGAGGTGCATGCTGACTCTGGTGCCACTCGTTCATTATCCTTTAGTCAATGATCGAGGGAATTTCCCCAATCTAATTGCTCTAAGCGTAAGTAATAATACGATTGGTGACGAAAATGAATTTCGGCATAATTGGTTATGGCTATTGGGGTCCTAACGTCGTCAGAAATCTTACAAATCTGGAAGGGTCTCAAGTTCTTACAATCGCTGAACTGAATCCGGTTGCGCGCAAGCGTGCACAAAAGGCCTATCCAGCAATTTATGTGACCCAAGATGCCTCTGAGATACTCTTGTCGCCAAAGATAGATGCCGTCGCTATCATCACACCAGTCTGGACACACTATGAGCTAACAAAATTTGCTTTGGAGAACGGAAAGCATGTGTTCGTTGAAAAGCCTTTCACTAGCACTTCGGCTCAAGCCGAGGAGCTAATCAACCTTGCTGCACAGAAACGCCTACAAATCATGGTTGACTATACTTTTCTATTCACTCCGGCCGTGCAGAAGATCTCGGAACTTATAAATGATGGAACGCTAGGCAAACTCTATTACTACGACTCGACACGCGTCAACTTGGGCCTCTTCCAACATGACATCAATGTCCTCTGGGATCTTGCTCCACACGATTTATCGATCATGGATTATCTTCTGAGGGCGAGTCCTGAAGGGATCGTCGCGACCGGACAGTGTCACCTTAACTCCCATGAAGATGTGGCCTTTATGACGCTTTATTTTCCTGACAAGCTCATAGCGCATATCAACGTTAATTGGCTTTCACCAGTGAAGGTAAGGACAACCCTTCTTGGTGGCGAGAAACGAATGCTGGTCTGGAACGATCTTGAAGCTGACGAAAAAGTAAAGGTCTACGACAAGGGGGTAAATATCACAAATCGTGAAGGTGTTTACGACTTACTGGTAAATTATCGCTCTGGCGATATGTGGGCTCCCCAACTCGATCAGGTCGAAGCATTACGCCAGGAATTATCCTATTTCGTTGATTGCATCTCGAATGATCAAGTTCCTTTCAACGATAGTCTTGCAGGTCTGCGAGTAGTTAAGATGCTTGAGGCCGCTAGCAAGTCATTGGAGGAGAGAGGATCGCTTGTTTATCTATGAACTCCTATAACTGCATCTCAGATAACGTAAAGCTGGGTAAACGTGTCGGACTATCCAATTACATCAACCTATATGGCTGCGAAGTCGGAGACGAAACTAAGATTGGTGCATTCGTAGAAATCCAGAAGAATGCTACGGTTGGCAAACGCTGCAAGATATCCAGTCATACCTTCATCTGTGAAGGCGTTGTCATCGAAGACAACGTCTTCATCGGGCACGGGGTGATATTTATCAACGATAGTTATCCGCGAGCTACGACTCCGGATGGAGATCTTCAAACCGACTCCGATTGGAAGGCTGAATCTACAGTAATCAAGAAAGGTGCATCTATCGGCTCTGGCGCTACGATTCTCTGCAACACACACATCGGCGAGAACGCAATCGTGGGTGCTGGCAGCGTCGTTACTAAAGATGTCCCAGCCAATGCTATAGTTGCCGGTAACCCGGCTAGAGTTCTTCGTTATATGGAACATACAGTGGAAGGTCCTAATGCCCATTCTTAATGGCGATCGCAAAAATATTCCTTTTCTTGATCTGGTTACTCCGCACAAGATGATGGAACAGGAGCTTACCGACGTATTTCGCCAAGCTCTGCACACAGCCAGCTTCATCGGCGGCACGATGGTGGAAAACTTCGAGGAAGCGTTTGCCGTTTTCTGCGGCACGAGCCACTCGATCGCAGTCAGCAGTGGTACAGATGCTTTGCGATTCGCCATCATGACCTGCGGGGTCCAATCTGGTGATGTTGTACTCACTGTGCCGCATACGTTCATCGCAACCACGGAAGCTATCTCGCAAGCTGGCGCTGTGCCTGAGTTCATCGATATTGACAAGATCACGTACAACATGTCAGTAGAGATGCTGCAACGATATTTGGAAGAGCAATGCACGCGAGACCAGACGGGGAAACTCGTCAGTATTCGGAGTGGACGTCCCGTAACTGCGGTAGTGCCGGTGCATCTCTACGGCCAAATGGCCGACATGGATTCGATACTGAGGCTAGCAGGAGAGTACGGTCTGACCGTGATTGAGGATGCATGCCAGGCTCACGGCGCGGAGTATTTCTCAAAGAAGCTCAATCGCTGGATGAAAGCCGGCTCGATGGGCCAAGCTGCCGCATTCAGTTTCTATCCGGGAAAAAACCTCGGCGCATGTGGCGAAGCCGGAGCAGTGACCACAAACGATGCCTGTGTTGCCAACAAAATCAAAATACTACGCGACCACGGTCAAACGACAAAGTATATTCACGATGTAGAAGGCTACAACGGGCGACTGGATGCGATTCAGGCCGGACTTCTGCATGCTAAGTTGGCTCATTTGGCAAAATGGAACTCGCAGCGCCGCGATCATGCAGTCGAATATAACCGTCTTCTAGCGACCACTGAAGGCTTGATCCTTCCACATGAGCCTCCATGGTCTCGCGCGGTATATCACCTCTACGTGATCCGCGTCAGCGACCGCGACGGTATGATCAATCATCTGAAAAGAGCGGGCATTGGCACTGGAATTCACTATCCAATTCCCTTACATTTGCAAAAAGCCTACCTCTCGTTGAACTATTGTCTCGAAGACTTTCCCGTAACGAGGCGCATCGCTTCCGAAATTGTCTCTTTGCCAATGTTTCCGCTGCTTACGGGTGACCAACAAGCCAGGGTAGCTGAGGAGATTGTGGCTTTCACTTCCTCGACCGCTCATAGCCAGAAAGTAGTCAAAATGACTGGCTGCGACCCGCCGAACAAATGACCTAACCGCACAGACTAGTCTCTGTTCGAGATTTGTGAAGATGGATCGCTACCGGGTGGACGGTGGGGGCAGATACCGTGATGGCTTAATTATTAAGGTCTAGTAGGAAGACCCTAGCAATTGATTTCGATTTACAGTGATCGAATAATACTTATGAGTACAGATACGCGATCAATGACTCTGAAACTGCTCGAGTATTGTAAGGCAAACGATTGGGCAGGCTATGAGCCTTACGATGTTCTTAACAGCAGGATATTCAGCGCACTGCCCGTGCTGAACTCCAGGCTTCCACGTCTGGCGCTTACGCAGTTCTTGAAGCGGAGTCCGATCAATGTGAGATCGCTCTTGCTGGTTCCTAAGACTCAGAATCCGAAGGCTCTCGGCCTCTTTCTTTCCTCATTCGCTAATCTTTATCGCGCAGGCGTGCTCACTGACCAAGGTGAGATCCACATGATGGTCGAACGCCTGGTTGCCCTTCGGACGCCGAGTGTTTCTTATTGGTGCTGGGGTTACAACTTTCCATGGCAGACTCGAAAAGATCTCGTGCCCAGATGGACACCAAATCTGGTTTGCACAACCTTTGCCGCCAACGGTCTATTGGATGTGTTTGAACAGTGCGAGGACGAGCGCTATTTGAATATGGCCGTAAGCGCCGCCGAATATCTTCTGAATGATCTTTACTGGACCTCGGGAAGTTCTGTCTGCGGCTTTGGCTATCCTCTGCCCGAAGTCCACAATCAGGTCCACAACGCAAATTTTCTTGCCTCTTCTCTCTTTTGCCGAATTTACAAACACACCGGCCAGAAAAGATTTCTTGTTCCCGCCTTGAAGGTAATTCGTTATACGGTAGCGCAGCAACATTCGGACGGAGGATGGGATTATGGAGAAGGTTCTGCCCAGAAATGGATCGATAACTTCCATACCGGCTTCAACCTGAGTGCTTTGCGCTCGATCGGACGGACTCTGGAAACCATTGAATTCGAAGAGGCAGTGTCCCGCGGCTTCCAGTTCTACCGCTCCCACTTCTTCCGCAAAGATGGAGCAGTCGGCTATTATTACGATCGCTTTTATCCCATTGACACTCACTGTGTTGCGCAAAGCGTGATTACGTTGCTTGACCTCAATGATCTGGACCCCAACAACGCCCGATTGGCGCAGTCCGTGTTGGATTGGGCCGCTAAGCGGATGTGGGACGACAAACGGGGATATTTCTATTATCGGATTTTGCGTTTCTGCACTATTCGGACCTCGTATATGAGATGGACGCAGGCCTGGATGTTGCTTGCGCTTTCTATGCTTCTCGTTGAGTCGACATCGAGATCATCCGAGATGCAGCGTCCGTTAGCGAGCAGGATGATGTCGTGCTGAGCCCCTTGTCCTACGTGCTGGTAACCCCCGCACGAAATGAGGCGCGCTTTATCGAATTGACGATAGAGTCAGTGGTCCAGCAGACTATTCGCCCAATGAGGTGGGTCATCATCAGCGATGGCTCGACCGATGGCACTGACGAGATCGTCAAGAAGCACGCGGCATTGCATGAGTGGATTGAACTGATCCGTATGCCAGAACGTCAGGAGCGGCATTTTGCAGGAAAGGTTCATGCATTTCGTGCCGGTCAGGACAGCCTCAAAGCCCTACCCTACGAAGTCATCGTTAGTCTGGATGCGGACATCAGCTTTGACAATGATTACTTCTCTTTTCTGCTGGACAAACTGGCGGGAGATCCCGCTCTCGGGCTGGTCGGAACACCGTTTTGTGAGACCTCCAATGAAACTTATGACTACCGATTTGTGAGCATTGAACATGTGTCCGGAGCCTGCCAGGTATTCCGGCGTGAATGCTTTGAAGCCATTGGCGGGTATGTGCCTGTAAAAGGCGGCGCGATCGACAATATCGCCGTGATCAGCGCCAGAATGAAAGGCTGGAAGACACGAACCTTCACCGACAAATTCTGCTCGCACCATCGCGAAATGGGAACGGCGCAGCGCGGGCCGATACAAGCCAAATTCAAGTCAGGCGCAAAGGACTATGCCATCGGAAACCACCCAGTCTGGGAGCTGTTCCGCAGTACGTACCAAATGACTAAAAGGCCATTCGTGATGGGAGGTCTGGCATTGGAGGCGGGTTATCTCTGGGCTTCAGTGCGACGCGCAAGCAGACCAGTATCGTGCGAATTGATAGCGTTTCATCGACGAGAACAGATGAACCGGCTCGCCAGAATGTTCACCCGCACCATCTCATCAGTTAAAAGTGATAACTCCGCACTTGCGCCAGGAAAGACCCCCGAATCTCGGTAGGCGCTAGGCGGGTAGGACCACCTCTCACCATGAATTCTGTACCTTCAAGAAATTTCCATGTGTTTCCTAGCCCATGAGCAATTCTCTTCAGAGCAGTAGTCCAGCAAAACACAACAGTGCTCCTAGCGCGAAATGCGTAATCGCTGAACCAGCCGAGAGCTATGCTATGCGATCGTCCTGCTCCACAATTATTGTCAACGCGGACGACTGGGGGCGAAATGTCGATACGACCGACCGTTCGCTTGACTGCGTGCTTCGTGGGACGATCTCCTCCGTAAGTGCCATGGTGTTTATGGAGGATTCTGAACGGGCAGCACTTTTAGCGCAGCAACACGGGGTCGACGCCGGTCTCCATCTGAACCTGACGACTCCGTTTTCCGCGTCGCGATGCCCCCCCCGACTGATGGAACACCAGCAGAGAATTTCTTTCTTTTTGCGGTCACACCGCCTCGCGCCCGTGTTGTATCTTCCCGGCCTTGCCGCCTCATTCGAATATGTTGTTGCAACGCAGTTGGAAGAGTTTGAACGACTGCATGGTGCTCCTGCAAATCGCATAGACGGTCATCACCATATGCATCTTTGCGCAAACGTTTTTTTTCAGAAGCTATTGCCTACGAATACGATCGTGCGCAGGAATTTTTCGTTCGGCCCCGGAGAGAAGAACCGCATCAATCGCTTTTGTCGTCGCTGGCAAGACCGCAGATTAGCCCGACGTCATCGCATGACGGATTTCTTTTTTTCTCTAACGCCCATTCATCCGCGTGCCCGATTAGAAAAGATTATTGCTCTTGCGCGTCGTTTCAGCGTCGAAGTGGAAACACATCCCGTGAACGCAGACGAATATAAGTTTTTGATAGATGGAGAACTTACAAATCATTCAGGCAACGTTATGGTAGCTCGAGGATATTGTCTTGGCCCCCGCGAAAGCTCCGCCGAGATTGGGAATTAGCATGCACACAGCAGACATAAGCACGAGCACGGGAAAGATCGCAACTAGCATAGTTCCGATGAATCCGGAGCAGCCTATCGTACACATCAGTGTCTGCGTATGCACCTATAAGCGATCAGCTCTGCTCAAGCGCTTATTGGCTGAGTTGGATCGACAGCAGACCGATGGGTTGTTTACTTTTTCGATTGTGGTAGCCGATAACGATGAGGCGAAATCTGCCGAAGCCACAATCATAGAATTTTGCCTAAGTTCCGTGACTCCGGTGAAATACTGTGTGCAGCCGAGACAGAACATTGCGCTCGCGCGGAACAAGGCTGTTGAGAATGCGGACGGTGAATACCTTGCATTTATCGATGATGATGAGTTCCCTGCTCCCGATTGGTTGCTGACCTTATTCAATGCGTGTAACGAATACCAGGTAGATGGTGTTCTTGGACCCGTAAAGCGCCATTTCGATGAAGTGCCGCCAACATGGATGCGCAAGAGCCGATTTTACGATCGCAAGGTCAATCCAACTGGAATGCGGGTTGACTGGCACGAAGCGCGGACCGGAAACGTCTTACTGAAGAGGCAGATGCTCGTTGGTGATATCGCCCCTTTTCGCTCTGAATTTAGAGCAGGAGAGGACCAGGATTTTTTCCGGCGAAAGATCGAAGAAGGACGCGTGTTCATCTGGTCTGCGGATGCGGAGGCATTTGAGGTTGTTCCACCAGCCCGCTGGAAGAGAATGTATCTACTGAGAAAAGCACTCTTGCGCGGTGCGACAGCAAGCCTGCAGCCGAGCTGCGGAGCTGCCAGTATTGCAAAATCCACAATTGCAGTCGCGTTTTATGCAATTGCTCTGCCTTTTGTACTGCCGCTTGGACAGCACCGCTTCATGACCCTCCTCGTGAAGCTGTGCGACCATCTGGGCAAGTTACTCGCGATCCTGAAGATCAATCCCATGAAGGATCCCTATGTCTCCGACTGATACCGAGATTCGCGAAGGTAGCATGATTCCGGGTACTAGCGATGTTCCCAGGAATAACGCGGAAGTCAGTGTAGAGGGGAGTATCCACAAGGTCCCATCCATCCAAATCGACGGCAGGACGGTGATCGTGAGCGGTCGTTGGATGAAGCTCGCTTCTGTCCATGACGAAGATTGGCAGGAGGGCACCGTCGTAGCGTCCCCGGATCGATTCATCGCAAAACTGCGGGAGCACAAGGAGCTAGGAGCGGATCTATTTACCTTCACTCAGAAGCCCACAGACCCCGTTCCCCACCATGCTTACTACTATGAGCAGGACAACGTAGCTGCGATTCCCATTATTTCGTATTTGGACTGGTGGCAGAATCGGGTCTCTACTGATTTGAGGAAAGATGTCCGGCGAGCTGCCAAGCGTGGAATCACAGTGCGTATCGTTCCTTTCACCGATGAATTTGTACGTGCCATCATGGATATTTATGATGAAATGCCTATCCGACAGGGACGATTGTTCTGGCACTACAAGAAGAGCTTCGGCGAGGTTAAACGAGCCAACGCAACCTACCTGGAACGAAGTGAATTTGTGGGTGCCTATCTAGGAGATGAGCTTGTCGGCTTTCTAAAGATCGTCTACGTGGACCAGATGGCGCGCCTGATGCAGATCATCTCGAAGTCCTCTCAACGCGGTCAAAGACCGATGAACGCCCTGATTGCGAAGGCGGTCGAAATAGCTGATGCAAAGAGATGCGTCCTTCTGACATATGGGAAATATCGTTACTCCCAAGGGGCCGATAGTGTCACCGCATTCAAGTACAGAAATGGATTCGAAGAGATTGTGGTCCCGAAATACTACGTCCCGCTTACGTTAAAGGGTAAGACTTTGCTGCTTTTGCATCTTCATCGCGGGGTAAAGGTCCTGGCACCCAATTCGGTTCGCAAGATCCTGAAGCGTATCAGACTTTCACTGCATGAGTTCCCGCTGACAACCCCGAAGGCAGAGTAGTCTTTTGTATCCTTGATTCGACATAAACACGGCTACGGAGCGGCGTTCCACAAGTGCTGGTCCGATCAACGTGAACTGAATTTGTTTACCTATGCCAGGAATCGTTGGTCTCATATCCCGACAGCCTCGCCAGTGGGCCGAAGCGCAGTTACTGCGCATGCTCGAGTCTATGCGTCATGAGCCGTTTTACAAAACTGGAACATGGATTGACGAATCATTGGGAGCGTATGTCGGGTGGGTGGAACGGGAATATTCGTTCGCCGACGGCATGCCTTTGCGCAACGAGTTCGGGGATACAATCCTAGTATTTTCTGGAGAGGAGTTTTCTGAGCCAGGAACGTCACGGTCCCTGAAAGAGAGAGGCCATACTTTAGACGTAGCCGATTGCTCGTATCTCGTTCATCTTTCCGAAGAGGATTCCGCTTTTCCGGCGGGTTTGAACGGCCAATTCCATGGGCTCTTGGCAAACCGAACGCGCGGCACGGCTACACTCTTCAATGACCGCTACGGAATGCACCGCCTCTATTACCATGAGGCGAAAGACGCCTTCTATTTCGCGGCTGAGGCCAAAGCCATCCTTGAGGTACACCCGGAGCTGCGGTCACCGGATTGGCAGGGGCTCGGAGAGCTGGTTGCCTGCGGCTGCGTTTTAGAGGACCGAACTATCTTCAAGGATATTTATGTGTTGCCATGCGCCTCCGCCTGGATTTTTAGCAGTGGGGCAATCGAATCGAAGGGGTACTACTTTTCGCCGCAGGAGTGGGAGAATCAATCTCCCATGGAACCCGAACCATACTACGAAGAGGTTCGGCAAATCTTCGAGCGCAATTTGCCTCGATATTTCAACGCATCGCAGCGCATCGGTCTTTCGTTGACCGGAGGGTTGGATACGCGGATGATCCTGGCTTGGCACAAACCTGCGCCGGGGTCACTTCCCTGCTACACCTTTGGTGGCAGCTACCGCGATTGTCGCGATGTTCGCATTGCCCGCCAAGTGGCGAAAGCCTGCGAACAGCATCACGAAGTGATTCCGGTTGGGACGGAGTTTCTCTCACGCTTCCCCCATTATGCCGAGCGTTCGGTTTATCTCACGGACGGATGCACTGCGGTGAACCATTCCGCGGATCTTTACGTGAACGAACTGGCCCGTCAGATTGCGCCTATCCGCATGACTGGCAATTATGGAGATCAGGTACTCCGCCATCTTTGTGTGTTTCGGCCACGCGAGCCCGTTGAACGGCTGTTCCGCCCGGAGTTTCTCACCCAAACTGTCGCAGCGGGCGAAACGTATGCCCGGATCGCTCAGGGACATGCTCTTACCGTTGCCGCATTCCGACAGGCACCTTGGCATTATCACGGCCTGCTGGCTCTGGAGTCGTCCCAACTCTCCATGCGAACACCCTATGTTGACAACGAACTTGTTCAGGCTCTTTTTCGTGCGCCTGCATCCACACTCATAAACAATGACCTGCGAGTACGTCTTATCGGGGATGGCAGTCCTGCCCTCAGCAAGATCCGGACAGATCTTGGATTTGCCGGGAACGGCAACAGGCTGACAGCAGAGTTGAGCCGTCGCTTCTATCGCCTAACGATGAGCATAGAATACGCGTACGATTACGGCATGCCGCAGTGGGCGGCTCAGATCGATCATCAATTGTCACCGCTCCGCCTGGATCGAATTTTTCTGGGGAGGCACAAATTCGCTCACTTCCGTGTCTGGTACCGAGATGCCCTCTCGAAGTACGTGCGTGAGATGCTGCTCGACCCGCGAACGCTTTCGCGCCCCTACCTCCAGCGCAATACTGTCGAACAAATCGTGAATGAACATCTTGGAGGAAGCAGAAATTACACCACTTCTATCCACCAGGTCCTGACCTTGGAACATTTGCATCGGCTGTTCTTCGACTCCAAATGAATTCACATATTGCAACTACCGCGTACATCGCAGGCATCATCGGACTCTTTTGGCTGGATCGAGATGGCAAGACACGGGTTTCGAAGGCGGTCTGGATACCAGCACTTTGGTTGCTGATCGTTGGATCTCGCCCGGTTTCCACGTGGCTTCAGTCGGGGCCGACGATCTCCCAGGCAGAACAGTACGTCGAGGGCAGCCCAATCGACGCGGCTGTATATGGAGTTCTAATCGTTGCTGGTGTGATCGCTCTGGGCTCTCGGCGACGCCAGGTTGCAGCCTGTTTACGGGCAAACATCCCGCTCGTTTTGTTCTTTTCTTACTGCGGGCTTAGCATCGTCTGGTCTGATTATTCGTTTGTTGCTCTCAAGCGCTGGACCAAGGCCGTTGGCGATCTAGTGATGATCCTCATCCTGCTCACCGATCAGAATTCTTTGGCCGCGATAAAGAGTTTTCTGTCGCGAGCCGCTTTCATCTTACTGCCGCTTTCCGTTCTCTTCATCAAGTACTACCCGGATCTCGGCCGGTCCTATAACCCGTGGACATGGATTCCAATGTATTGCGGGGTGACGACGTTCAAGAATCTGCTCGGAATGACCTGCCTGGTGTGTGGTCTCGGATCCCTCTGGTCGTTCGCAGGCGCTTATCGTGACCGCAAAATGCACTATCGCATCAGGCACCTTACAGCTCATGGCATCATGCTCTTCATGACGGCGTGGCTCCTGCTAACAGCCAACTCTATGACCTCGCTATCCTGTTTTGCGATGGGAGGAACACTTATCGTCCTGACAGCCCAGCGACGTCCTGAGGTACGAATTAGAGCTGTCCATATCTTGACAGGAGGTCTGATCGCTCTATCGTTGTGCAGTCTGTTCGTTACCCAGACGATGCTCAGTTCCCTAGGGAGAGACCCGACCCTGACCGGGCGAACCGCAATCTGGCAAGTGGTCCTGTCTCAGCACACGAATCCTCTGATCGGTACGGGCTTTGAGAGCTTCTGGATGGGAGCCCGGCTCGAGCGGATATGGCAGATGACGGAAAAAGGAATCCAAGAGGCACACAACGGTTATCTCGAAATTTACTTAAACCTCGGCTGGATAGGTGTAGGTTTGTTGGCGAATGCGATCATCTTTGGATATCGCAACGCTTTAGCCATTTTTCGCAGGAATCCGCATGCAGGAAGAATTCGGCTGGCATTTTTTACGGCAGGGATCATTTATAGCCTGACTGAAGCCGGCTTTCGCATGATGAGTCCCATTTGGATCACCTTCATTCTGGCGATAACCTGTGATCCCCCCCGGCGGCGAAAGGTGAGCGCGCAAACATCGCGATCGTCTGTAGCTCAGATCGAAGCTCCTTCGGAGGTTGTGGGTGCTATGAGAAGTTTCGGTTGAAACCCTTTGATATTAATGGAGCATTCCTACCCTCGATTCCAGGAGGTGGAGATAGGCTACGTCTTGTAGCCGTTCGAAGCGCCGGAATCACCGTCTTGTCCGGAGGGTTCACCGTGGCGATCCAGATGCTCGCCACAGTGGTCTTGGCTCGACTGCTGACTCCACGTGACTTCGGGTTGGTTGCCATGGTGACCACCTTCAGCCTCTTGTTCGTCAATTTCGGGCTGAATGGAATTACCGAGGCCGTGATCCAGCAAAAATGGATCGATCGGACTCTGGCTTCGAACCTGTTCTGGATTAACTTGGGCATCGGGTCGTTGCTTACCCTGGCCTTTGCCTCCGCGGGATCTCTGATCGCCAGATTCTATAGCGAGCCTTTGGTCGCCCCAATAGCAATCGGAATCTCGGCGACGATTGCTTTTACGAGTGCTTCGGTCTTGCACCTGGCGCTACTGAAGCGGGCCATGCTATTCACGGCTGTGGCTAAGAACGATATGGTCGCCAAGGGAATTTCGGTCGTTCTATCCATTGTCCTTGGCTGGATGGGATGGGGATACTGGGCTCTTGTTGTTGGCGCCTGCGTACTGCCACTCAGCACAGCAGTGGGTGCCTGGATCCTCTGCCGATGGCTGCCTGACCGCCCTCGCTATAGTTCTGAAACCGGCTCCATGGTGCTTTTCGCACTCAACACCTATGGGCGATTCAGCCTCAATTATGTAACGCGAAATACCGATAATCTTTTGGTTGGTTGGCGCTTTGGGTCGCAATCGCTTGGCATGTACAAGAAGGCCTACGACCTCTTTGCCCTCGCCTCCAGTCAGATTGCGACTTCGACTACCGTAGTCGCAGTCGCAGCACTAAGCCGAGTTCGTGAAGATCGTGATCTATATTGTCGCTACTTGGTGGGCGCCCTAGCGGTGATGGCGTTCCTCGGCATGGGGTTGTCGGGTGTTCTCACTTTGACAGGCACGGAGGTGATTCGCCTCATACTCGGGCCTAAATGGGCTCCGGCGGGATATCTATTTACGTTCTTTGGACCTGGAATTGGCGCACAGTTTCTTTATTGCACTCAAGGATGGATCCATCTCTCGATAGGGAGAGCGGACCGCTGGTTTCGGTGGAGCATTCTGGAGTTGTTCGTGACATACCTCCTGTTTTTCCTCGGCCTTCACTGGGGAGTCAGGGGAATCGCAGTAGCGTGGGGGCTGTCTTTCTGGATATTGACTATCCCCGCTCTTTCGTACGCGGGTACGCCTATCGGCCTGAGAGTCGCCCCCATGCTTGCCGCCGTCTGGAGATTTATCGTGGCATCGCTCCTTGCAGGCTCGATCAGTGCCTTTATCGCGATCAAACTGGGAGTTCTGGCCGTAGCATCCAGCGCTTTCGGAGCTGCCCTGCGCATTGCCCTGCTTTCTTTATTCTTCGTGTGCCTCTATCTGCTTGCAATTATCTTGCTTGGCGGATATTCAACACTTCTAAATATGCTCAAGCTCCTGCGCGAAATGCTTACAAAAGTTACAGTCGAACAGGTTGGCGTAATCAGCATCTCGGAGGCTGGAGGACTTGTAGCGGATATCCCGCAGTTTCATTTGCATTCCGACGCAGAGTAGGTCCGACCTGCAAGTCAGTCTAGCTATCCCGATCTTCTAACCTAGCAATCTAACTTCTCCGAAGATGTTGCTTTGCCCATCTCCTTGTTTCTGAGAGTTGACGCCACAATCATGAAAGCATGCATGCTGGCTTACACCTTCTATGAATCTGATAACCGCGTTCGCCGTTACGCCGAAGCATTAGTCAAGCGTGGAGGCCAGGTCGATGCGATTGCACTTGCACGCGACGGACAATCGGCCTTCGAAGTGATCCAGGGAGTGCGCGTCTTCAGAATCCAAAAGCGAACGATCGATGAAAAAGGGCCGACGAGCTATCTGATAAAGCTATTGCTGTTTTTCTTCCGGTCAGCATGGACTGTTACCGTACGGCATCTGCGTGAACCATACAGTATTATTCATGTTCACTCCGTACCCGACTTTGAAGTCTTCGCGACGCTCATTCCCCGCCTGTTAGGCGCGCGAGTTATTCTCGATATTCACGATCTTGTCCCGGAGTTCTACGCGAGTAAGTTCAAAGTTGGAGAGCGGTCGTTAATTTTTCGGCTGCTGGTTTTTCTTGAGCGACTCTCGATCGCGTATTCCAATCATGTCATTATCTCGAACGATCTGTGGCACGAAAAAATCGTCCGACGCTCAGTCAAATCGGAAAAATGCATGTCGCTCATCAACTACCCTGATCTGTCCATCTTCAGACAGCGCCCGCGCCCGGATACGGCAACAAATGACTTTGTCATGTGCTATCCAGGAACCCTCAATTCGCATCAGGGCCTCGACATTGCCATTGAAGCGGTCTCGCTCCTGCGCGATCAGGTTCCCAATCTCAGGTTTCTCATTATAGGAGATGGGCCGGACCGTGAAAAGCTCAAGAACATGGTAAGAGAAAGGAACCTTGAGGAATGCGTCTTTCTGAAAGGCTTCATCCCTATGGAGTTGGTTGCAGAAGTCCTCTCGACCGTCGACCTGGGCGTTGTCCCCAAACGCAGCAACTCCTTCGGAAATGAAGCGTTCAGCACAAAAACCATGGAATTCATGGCGATGAACGTGCCGGTGATCGTGTCGAGAACACGCATCGACGAATACTACTTCAGCGATCAGATGGTGCAGTTTTTCGAGTCCGACAACGCTGCAGATCTGGCCACCAAGATCCTTGAACTTATCAAGAATCCAGCTCGGCGCACCGCGCTGTCTACGTGCAGTCTGGCTTTTATCGCACTTAATAATTGGGATGTGAAGAAACATGAATATCTGGAACTTGTAGATCGCCTCGCAGCATAAAACACCAATCTAAGGTGAGTAAGTCAAAATGGCACAATTAAAGGCTCAACCTCAAAATGTCATTGAGGTCGTGATTATCGGTGCGGGACCCTACGGGCTGTCGGTCGGAGCTCATCTGGCCGCGCGGGGCATTTCCTTCCGTATCTTTGGCAGGCCGATGAGTGCCTGGACCGACCAAATGCCCAGGGGCATGCGGCTAAAATCGGATGGGTTTGCTTCTTCCATTGCGGATCCGGAGTCGAAGTTCACGCTCGCCAGCTATTGCCAGCACGAAGGTCTTGAATACAAGGACACCGGTCATCCTGTTCCGCTCGAAACCTTTGTCTCTTACGGGTTAGCGTTCCAGAAAAAATTTGTGCCGAACCTTGAGAGCAGAATGGTCATTTCAGTGCGACAGGCCTCGGCAGGTTTCCATCTGCAACTGGAAGACGGAGAGCAGGTGCTTGCACGCAAAGTAGTTGTAGCAGTGGGTATATCCCCTTTTGCGCATGTTCCCACTTCCTTATCTACGCTACCCGCGGAGTTCGTCAGCCACAGCTCGGCGCACAGCAATCTGAAAGCCTTCAAAGGTCGGCAGATCGCCGTGATCGGGGCCGGCGCCTCCGCTCTGGACCTGGCGGCTCTGCTCCATGAGGTTGGCGCTTCGGTCCACTTGATCGCACGCAGTTCCACCATTCGGTTTCATGACCCACCTCAACCGCGCTCTCTTGCGGATCGGATCTTGAAGCCAAGTACCGGGCTTGGAGCGGGGATGCAACTATTTTTCTACGTCAACGCCCCTTTGATCTTCCGCCGGCTCCCGGAGGAGCTCAGACTCGATCGGGTTCGCAAAACCCTCGGCCCAGCGCCCGGCTGGTTCATTAAGGATCAGGTCATTGGAAAAGTAAAACTTAATCTTGGTATGAATATCACCGGCGCGAGCATTCACAACGATAAGGCTAGACTGCAGCTAATCGATGCGGAAAAGCATCCGCGAACGATTGAGGTAGACCATGTGATCGCAGCTACCGGGTATCAGGTTGATCTTCAACGGCTAAATTTTCTCGACCATGAAATACGTGAGAAGGTGCGTGTCACCGCCAAATCTCCGACCCTGTCGAGCACCTTTGAATCATCAGTGCCCGGTCTCTATTTCGTTGGTGTCGTGGCTGCAAACACCTTTGGTCCTCTTATGCGTTTCGCATGTGGAGGTCGTTTTACAGCACGGCGTCTTTCGAAGCATCTTGCGGATCAAGCTCGCAGCATGTCGGCGCTCCATGAAAACAGCAAGAAGGAACAAGCGATGGAACGCATCTGACTCTGCAGCCAGAATTTCAGCGAGAAAAAATGAAAGAAAACAACTTAAGTTCCAGAGTTTCTGTTCCGGCTGCTACTAAAGTCCTCTTGATCGATACAAATCGGTGGCCGGTCACAGCTCGCCTGGCTATCGCCTTCACAAGGATGAATTGCATCGTGGCGGCAGTCTGCCCAATGCCGGATCATCCGATTCAAAAGGTTCGGGGAGTTCATCGATTCTTCCGGTACAGTGGTCACTCACCACTGAAGTCTTTGAGACGAGCGATTGAAGCTTTCGATCCGAACATCGTGATTCCATCGTGTGACCGCAGTGTTCTCCATTTGCATGAACTACATGCTCTTTTGCAACTGCAAGGCAGCTCAGGAGAGCAGATTGCGCTCCTGATCGAGCGTTCCTTGGGGCCACCTGAAAGCTTTCCGGTCGTCTCAGGTCGCTACGATCTTCTCAGTGCGGCGCGAGATGAAGGAATTTTGGTGCCAAAGACGGTTGCCGTTAATACGGTGGCGCATCTGGATCAGATGATCGCCGCAATCGACAAGCCTTGGGTGTTCAAAGCAGATGGAACCTGGGGTGGCCGCGGCGTCAGAGTTGCACATTCCATCACGGAAGCGACCGAGCACTACCTTGAATTGACCCAGCCAGTTAGGACTCTTGACCTGATCAAGCGGCTCATTCTCGATCACGACCGAGACTTTGCGCTGCTGGATTGGCGGCGGTCGCGCCCCGCGGTGATTGCCCAGTCTTTTATCGACGGACGTCCAGCAAACTGTGCAGTCGCTTGTTGGCAGGGAAAAATACTGGCTGGTATTGCCGTGGAGGTGATCAGTGCGCAGGGCCCCAAAGGGCCAGCAACTATCGTCCAGGTTGTTCAGGGAACCAAAATGCTGGCGACCGCAGAAAAAATCGCTCGACGCCTCAGCCTGTCTGGATTCTTCGGACTGGATTTCATGATCGAAAATAAGACTGGCGTAACCTACCTGATCGAGATGAATCCCCGATGTACTCCACTCTGTCCGCTACCACTCGCTAACCAGCGCAATCTGGTAGCAGCAATGCTAGCTCAGCTGACCAGCCAGCCGCTATCGGGAGATGAATATGCAATCAAAGAAAGTATCATTGCGTACTTTCCCCAGGTTCGGGCGAGAGTAGGCGAACTTCATGACCTGAATTTGAGGAATTCAATCTATCACGATATTCCGCAAGGGGAACCCGAACTGATCCAGGAACTCCTTCACCCCAAGTCGGAGCGAAGCTTGGCTGGTAGGCTGGTCGATATTTTACGGCGGGTGTGGTTTCAGGAAAAGATACCGAAGTCCTGCGATTTTAGCGGCGTGATGACATCACAGGTCGCGGCTATAGTCGATCCTGACGCTCCGGTATGAGTCTCTTCGAACAGAATGCGCGTGTAGGAATATAGTTACAGGCTTAAATTTTCAGTTACTTAGGTCACCACGGCTAACGGAAAATGATGAGCTCGGACGGTCGGAACATCCTTCAATGGATACCTCAGAAAAAAGTATCTTATTGTATTATTTGGTCTTATTCTAGGATGGGAGGATAGTTACCTAAAAGCCATATCGGATGACCCGCAGTGTTATACTAAAAATCTCCGCTGCCCTCGTGGGGATTTTTCTGGGCAGGGATTGCTCGTTCAACACCAATTCCTCCCCTAGGATGGGCCCCTTTATGAAGCGTAGGTTTGTAGCGATTTTCGCATTACTATTTGTGTTTTCATTGTTCACACAGGCCCAGTCGTGGTCGCCTGTACTGAATAGCACCCAGGCCGTCAACTGGTCGAATTCCGGAGTAGGTGGCATTCCAGCCCGCACGACAAACTGCGCGAATCTCACCTCGTCCGCTAGTCTTGCCCAGATCAACTCGGCTCTGGCATCCTGCCCCAGCGGTCAAACAGTCAGTTTGGGCGCTGGCACCTATTCAATTACGGGATCTATCAACATTCCATCGAACGTGACGTTGCGTGGCGCAGGAGCGAATCTGACGATTCTGAACGCGACGGGCGGCGGTGGAGGAAGTGTCATCACCATGGGAACCGGATCGGTTCCCTACAATCCGGTTAGTATTACGAGCGGGGCAGGTGCTGGTTCAACCAGCCTTGCGGTCAGCAACGCAACGGGAATCAAAGTTGGTATGTACCTCGCGATCGCCGAAACAAATAATCCCAGCTACGTATCCTCCTCCGGCAGCGAAGGAACTTGCTCGTGGTGCGATGGGGGATGGACGAGCACGGCAAGTCTTGCGCGCGGTCAGATTGTAGCGGTAACGGCCGTAAGTGGATCCACAGTCACTATCTCTCCTGGACTTTATAGCGCCTACACAAACACCCCTGTTGCGGTTCCCTTCAACATGTCGGCGAGCTATGCCGGGGTCGAGAATCTTCAGGTTTATGCCAACAATACCGGCTATGGCTCGAACTTCGGGATGTCGGCCTGCGCATACTGCTGGGTCAAGGGGGTGGAATCGAACTACACCGATGGAGATCACGTCGAAGTGTATTTCGGCTACCGTGACGAGATTCGCGACAGTTATTTCTCTAACGCATTTCTGCACACCCCGGGGTCCCATGATTCCTGTATCCAGGTCGCTATGAAGACCAGCGGCACTCTGGTTGAGAACAACATCATTGAACGCGCCCACGCGTCCATCATTCTGGAATGGGGGGCGGCGGGCAACGTGATTTCTTACAACTACACCATGGGAGAGTTTGACAGCGGGTCGACCAATGCGGTGATTGGTGGAATCGATTTCCACGGCGCGCATCCGCAATTCAATTTGCTCGAAGGCAATGTTGTCACGGAGATCTATGCGGATTCCATCTGGGGTACTTCGAGCCACACGACTGCCTATCGAAACTGGGTGATCGGAACAAACAGGGTTTGTACTCCTACCACCGGGCGAGGCACCGTGAGTTGTTCCGGCTCTAGTGGCCATTATGGATTTCAGACAGCCCGTGCCATGCAGATCTCCTATCTCGCGACGAAGAACAATTTTGTTGGGAACCTGATCGGCAGCGCGCAGATGCAGTCCCTGATCGGCTACAGCAGCCCAGTAGCACAAGTAGCTTCGGTTGAATTCCCCGCCTCACGAAGCTACGATTCAACCGCTTATGGCTGGAGTTTTGGCTACGGCGAAGCGAGCGACGATGGTACAGGTTCAGGGTGCGGCGGAGGAACCTCTCCTTGCCACCTCTCGGGCACTTCTTCGACCGATTTTTTCCACGGAAATTTCAACAATGTCGATAGTTCGCTTGCATGGGTCACTGGAGTTACGCAATCTTTGCCGGCTTCGTTCTATCTCTCCGGTAAGCCCTCATGGTGGGGTTCGATACCGTTCCCGGCAACTGGACCAGATGTCTCTGGAGGACCCGGACCCGGTGGGCATAGCTACGGCAATCCCGCAGAAACATGCTATGTGAACGTGATGAAGGGATCGGACGGAGGAGCAGGAGGACCGCTGCCATTCGATGCCGCCACTTGCTACGGAACTGGCACAGGCGGCAGCAATAGCCCCCCACCACCACTGAGCCTTAAGGGCGTAATACTTCCATAAATCGACTCCTGAGATTGCGAGGTGAAGGGATACATCCCCCTTCACCTCGACTGGAGTTAGCTTCGCTCGACGATGTGGCATGACAGTCCCAGCCCTTCCGCAAGTTCAACCCGACATGCGTTTCCTATATGCATCGAGCACCTTCCGAATCGCCTGGCCTCGTCGCGCTGCGTCAGGCCGGTGAACAGAACTCTCCCTTCAACGTCCGGCGTAGGATTTACGGCGGGCTTTGCATTTGCACTCTATGCACGATACTGCTCGCCGGGCTATGGCCGTTTCATGCTCCAAAGAACGAAGTCGAATGGTTGCGTGGAAGGAATGGTCTTCAATTTGGACACCGCGGGATCGCCCAGAGCGTAAAGGCCTTCCATACGGAGACTCCGAGCGGTCCGTGCAGTTTAGAAATCGCGCTGCAACCGGCTAACGTGACAGGCTCGGGTACGATCCTTGCCTTTGACGATTCAGCGGTTCTGAAGGATTCATTCGCACTACGGCAGTTCGATGGTAGCCTTGCCATTCAGCGTCCAGGCGGCGATGCGCAGGGGAAGATAGTGCGGTCGTGGTGGAAGACCGATCAAGTATTTGCGAAAGGCAAGCGAGTCGTACTGACGGTCATTAGCACAAACGGGAAAACGCTCCTGTATGTTGACGGCATCCATTCCAGTACCTCATCGGATTTCGGCTTTGTGGATCATGATTTAACCGGTAGACTCGTCCTCGGAAACTCCATGACCCAGGACAGTTGGGCCGGGCAGATTACAGGATTGGCGGTCTACCACGTTGCGCTCACACCATCGCAAGTTGAGGAAAATGCATCTCGTTGGGCACAAGATCTGATGCCAGCCACGAACAGCGAAAGCGTCCCAACGGCGCTATATTTGTTCGATGAACGAAAAGGAAATGTCGTCCATGACCAGACAGTCAGTAGCAATTCCCTGGAGATTCCAACTCGCTACTTCATCCTGCATCCGGACCTCCTGGCTCCGGTGTGGGAGCAATATCAGAGCCGCTGGGATGGCTGGATGACCCGCGGCTACTGGGCTGACGTTCTCTTGAATATCGCAGGCTTCGTACCGCTGGGATTTTTTCTCACCGGGTATCTATCCTTTACAAGACTGTCTTCGCAATCTCGTGTCTTGACGCTTCTTTCCGGCTTTACGATCAGTCTTGCGATTGAGACAGCACAGTACCTTCTGCCAACGAGGGATTCCAGCATGACTGATCTGGTAACCAATACGGTCGGAACCGTTGTCGGAATACTTTTATATCGACAAACTCGATCCAGAACGATTTCGGTTGTAGCTCTGTAGTCGATAGCAGTTTTTTTGTGCGGAAAATTCACGAAGGCTGGTGCTGAACGATCAGGAGGTAGCAATAGCCGTATGCAGTTCACGGAAACCAGCATCGCCGGTGTACGGTTGATCGATCCAGCCCCTCGCGAGGATGAGCGAGGTCGCTTTTTTCGCGCATGGTGCTCTCAGGAATTTGCCGAGCACGGGATTCACTTTCTGCCGGTCCAGGCGAATATGGGATTCAGCGTGCGCAAGGGAACCGTTCGCGGAATGCACTTTCAAGCCGAACCGGCGCCCGAGGCTAAACTCGTCCGCTGCACCCGTGGGGCGATGTTTGACGTGGCGCTCGACCTTCGACCCGATTCCACTTCTTACGGCCAATGGTTCGGCGCAACATTGAGCGCGGACAATGGTCGGATGCTATATTTGCCTGAGCATTGTGCTCATGGATACCAGACACTGGAAGATTCTACGGAAATGTACTATATGACTTCGGCCATCTATACTCCAAAAGCCGCGTGTGGAGTACGATTTGACGATCCTGCATTCGGCATTCAATGGCCCGAGTTCGTCTCTGTGATATCGGAACAGGATCGTAACTGGCCGCTTACAGAACCATAGTCTCCATCGAATCGATCGGATCACAAGGAGTCAGCTTGATGTTGTGCAAGAACATGAACAGGTTGAGTACGATACAAGAGTATGACATCACAGGAATACCTCTTCCTTTCTTGGTATCCCCGATGGAAGTAAGAGAGCAATTTGCAGTTGTAACGCTTTGGGAGAATTAATATACCAAATTCTGCAAAACTAAAGGAAGGCACGTATGGTCTGGCGTTATGACACACTCTAAGATAATGAGCAGGCTTCATGGGTAACCAGGCTCAGAACCTTCGCACCCTCATCTTTTCACAAAGGAATCTTTCCAAAAGGCTCCCCTTTCGTTGTGCCCATTTTGAATTTGAGGATGTAATTTCGCAGGTCGATTCGGTGGACCTGTTGGCACCTCGTGTCAATCCATTCGGTTGGAAAAATACGTTAGCAAAGCGGCTCGCATACCATAGCCCCTTCGCGCTGAATCCTGGGATTCCATCGATTCCATTGAAGAAGCAATACGACCTGTTTGTGGCAATTTGTGGAGATCCGACAGACCTACTCAGAGTCAATGCCTTTGCCGATTGGAGAGCCTGCTGCAAAAAGGCAGTTTGTTTGATCGATGAGCTATGGGTAACGCAGATGGCTCGCTATCAAAACTACCTTCGCATGCTCGAACGGTTCGACACTGTGATCCTTTATTACAGTCAGAGCGTCGAACCGCTGAATCAGCGAATCGGGCAGAAGTGTATTTTTCTGCCCCCCGGTGTAGATACAGTTCGCTTCTGCCCTTGGCCGCACCCGCCGCGGCGTGTCGTCGATGTATATAGCATTGGCCGCAGATCAGAGACAACGCATCGAACCCTGCTGAAAATGGCCTCAGAAGACGGACTGTTCTATCTGTATGACAGCACGTCCGCCGATCAGGTGCTTGATCCAAACGAACACAGAGATCTCTTCGCAAATGTGGTGAAACGAAGTAGATATTTCATTGTGAATCCTGGGCTTATCGACCGGCCGGATATCAGAGGCGATCAGATTGAAATAGGTAACAGGTATTTTGAAGCAACGGCGTCCGGCACCATCATGGTGGGCGAGCGGCCAAACAACGGCCAGTTCGAAAAACTCTTCGATTGGCCCAATTCCCTGATGGATCTTCCCTACAACTCAGCAAGCATCGATACGCTCATCAAGACACTTGACCATGAGCCTGAGGCAATAGAGAAGATGCGGCAGATGAATGTGCAACAGGCTTTACTGCGACACGATTGGGTGTACCGCTGGGAAGCGATCCTGGACGCGGTCGACCTCGAACCGATGCCGCAGCTTTCTAAAAGAAAGGCGCTTCTACGGGATCTTGCTGCCGGTGTCATGAAAAATCAGGAACATGTGAACTCTCTGACGCACTAAGATCTGGAGCAACACCCGCGACCCCATAGGTCGCTAATCCATACAGACTATTACCCTCCCTTTTCATACCTGCGGCTGTCAGTCTCTTTCTAAATGGTCAGCGACGTACAACTGGCAAAAGAGGGTTTTTGCGCATCTCTTCCTTGGTACGTGCCATAGAGTCTCTCTGTGAATTGTTATCCAGAATGGCGAAATAGATGATGTCGTCGCATGTCACTTTCATGGTGTTATATTTGCGCATATTTTGAACAAGCCCCGTTCTGGCGATCCAGATGCGAGCGAAAGCGGATCTTGCCCGTAATTGATGATTACCGTAGTTGCAGTTACCTGTTCCAATGCCAGTTTGTCGATAAATCAAGGAGCTCTTCTATGAAAGTCGTTCTTTTTTGCGGTGGACTAGGATTGCGTATCCGTGATGCTGAAAACATTCCGAAGCCGCTGGTTCAAATTGGCTATCGGCCGGTCCTCTGGCATTTGATGAAGTACTATGCGCACTACGGACATAAGGACTTCATCCTGTGCCTTGGTTATGGCGCCGACGCAATCAAAAAATACTTCCTCGACTACAGCGAGTGTGTCTCTAACGACTTTGTCTTATCCTGTGGAGGCAAAAAGCTGGAACTATTCAACAGCGACACTCACGACTGGCGCATTACATTCGCAGACACCGGACTCAACTCCAATATCGGCCAGCGGCTCAGGTCCGTAAAAAAGTACCTCGACGGCGAGGAAGAATTTCTCGCCAACTATAGTGACGGCCTTACCGATCTTCCTCTTCCTCAGCAGTTGAACCACTTTCACCAGCACGGAAAGGTCGCCAGCTTCATGTGCGTGCTGCCAAACCTCAGCTATCACGTGGTCTCATTGGAACCAGGCAGCAACTTAGTCTCCGGTGTCCACCCCATCACCAATGGTAGCGTGCGAATCAACGGCGGCTACTTCATCTTTAAAAAAGAGATCTTTAACTACATAGAGGACAAAGAAGAATTGGTCCTTGAGCCCTTCCAAAGACTGATGCAGGAGCGCCAGTTGATTGGCTATCAGCACGATGGATTTTGGGCTGGTATGGACACCTTCAAAGATAAGCAAGACCTGGAGAGCCTATGGGCTCGTGGTGAAGCGCCCTGGCACGTCTGGAAGGACAACGGCCACGAAGTGAACAGCACAAATGCCCCTGGCCCAGTACCCGTGTATGAATTTCATGATCGCCGCGATTCGCGCATCAATCGCTTTGCGATACCGGGAGCAGTCAGGCAAAGTAAACTCAGTCTCTGAGCATCATAAGTCGACTAGGACCGTAAACAGAACCACACAAACCGGAATCAAAGGTGATATCCATGAGTGTTGATACTGCTCTTCAAAAGCTCGAAGCTGCTGATGGTCCGATTCGTGTCGCGATGGTCGGAGCTGGAGCAACCGGCCGCGCCGTCGCCCTCCAGTTGGGAACGCCGGTACCGGGAATGCGGCTCGTAGCGATTGCAAATCGCACACCGGAGCACGCTGAAAGAGCGCTTCGGGAAGGCGGTTTCAGCAATTGGGCCCGGGTCAGCTCCGCCCAGCAAGCGGAAGAAAACATAGCTCGCGGAGTAACCGTTCTTACTGACGATCCTTTCGTGTTGACGTCTTGTGCCTCCATCGACGTACTGCTGGAGGTAACGGGCACAGTGGAGGCCGCTGCCGGCGTCGTATTAGATGCCTTCAGTCACGGCAAGCATGTCGTCCTTGTGAATGCTGAATTAGACTCCCTGATCGGCCCCATTCTAAAAGTAAAGGCCGATGAAGCGGGGGTCGTTCTCACACACACGGATGGTGACGAACCCGGAGTCGCGATGACTCTGCTGCGCTATCTGCGGACCCTCGGCCTTCACGTTGTCGCTGCCGGAAACATCAAAGGCATGGTCGACTACTATCGAAACCCGGACACCCAGAAAGCATTCGCGGAGAAGAACGATCAGGACGTCAAGAAAGTGACTTCCTTTGCCGACTCCACAAAGTTGTCGATGGAAGCCACCGTCCTTGCGAATGCGACCGGATTCCGCGTCGGTCGCCGCGGCATGCACGGCCCCGCTTGCGGCTACGTTCGAGAGGTTGCAAATCTCTTGCCGGCGGAACAGATGCTGCAGACCGGCCTCGTCGATTTTGCTCTGGGCGCGGCGCCCCACACCGGAGCCTTTGTCATTGTCCACGAAGATTCGCCGCTCAAGAAGGCGCAGTTGGCATACTACAAACTTGGGGACGGTCCCTTCTACACGTTCTATACGCCGTTCCATCTGCCTCACCTCCAGATCGCATCTACCATTGGCCGCGTCATCGTTCATCGGGATGCAACGGTCGCTCCCATCGGAGGTCCCGTCTGTGAAGTCGTCAGCGTCGCCAAGCGCGACCTGAAAGCAGGCGAGCGCCTCGACGGTATCGGAGGATTCTGCACCTACGGCCTGATCGACAACGCTTCTTCGGCTCGTGGGATGGGAGCGCTCCCCATCGGACTCTCCGAAGGCTGCGTCTTGCGAAGGGATGTCTTGAAGGACGATGTAGTCTGCTTCGATGATGTGGACGCGATTCCCGGAGGCATTGCGGGAACGCTCTGGCGTGAGCAAAACGCCCGATGGCCGTCCACGACGAACGCACCCGTCGAATCGTCACAGCAGCCCCTGTCCGTCACAGGAGTTCGATGAATCTAAATCACGCATTCTGGAAGGGCCGTCGGGTCTTCCTTACTGGGCACACCGGTTTTAAAGGCAGTTGGTTATCGCTCTGGCTCAATGCGCTCGGAGCCAACGTCACCGGCTTTGCACTGGATCCTCCCACCCAGCCGAACCTGTTTGAGCAGGCACACGTCGCAGACGTCATCCATTCGATTCGCGGAGACATCCGCGATTTCTCGCACATCAAGAATGCGCTCTCCGACTGCGCTCCAGACGTCGTGATCCACATGGCGGCACAATCGGTCGTACGTCGCGGCTATGAAGACCCGATCGAGAACTACTCTTCGAACGTCATGGGAACGGTGCATGTGCTGGAAGCCGTGCGTCAACTAAAGCGCCCATGCGCCGTAGTGAACGTGACCAGCGACAAGTGCTACGAAAATCGCGAATGGGTCTGGGGCTATCGCGAGAATGAACCCATGGGTGGCCGCGATCCTTACTCAAACTCGAAGGGCTGCGCGGAACTCGTCACCACCGCTTATCAAAAGTCGTTCTTTCCGCCTGAATCGATCCATGAGCACGGCATTGCTCTGGCCAGCGCCCGCGCCGGCAACGCGGTTGGCGGCGGCGACTGGACCAGTCACCAGCTCATTCCCGATCTCATGCGAGCCTTCCTCTCCGGCCAACCCTGCCTGATACGGAATCCCTCTGCCTTCCGGCCATGGCAGTTCGTCCTCGAACCCTTGCGCGGATATCTGATGCTTGCCGAGCGGCTCACGGAAGATGGCCCTCGTTTTGTCTCAGGATGGAACTTCGGCCCTGTCGATGCCGATGTCAAGCCTGTGTCCTGGATCGCCGACGAAGCCGCACGGTTGTGGGGAAATCCCGCCGCATGGAATCTCGACTCCGCGGTGCATGTGGAAGAAGCCCACGCACTCAAGCTGGACGCATCCAAAGCAGCCACGCATCTGAATTGGCGTCCAGTACTCCCCTTGCAACAAGCCCTCGCCTGGATCGTTGAGTGGTACCAGGCCTTCCAGTCCGGAGAAAATCTCCAGCAACTTACCCTGAAGCAGATTGACCAGTACGAAGCACTAACGCAGAACGCAGGCTGATTCGACGCCTATCGCGAAATCTCGGAGAAGATCCTCTAATGTCATCGAATATCGTTGTAATCGGAAGTGGAATGGCGGCCTGCGGCGCTGCCCATCGCCTGCACCAGGAGGGGATCACTCCTGTGATGTACGACAAGAACCCGTACTACGGTGGCCACACGACATCATTCCGATACGAAAGCGGCTTCCTCTTCGATGTCGGCCCGCATATCTCTTTCACGAAAGACACCCGCATTCAGGACCTCTTTGCCGAGAGCGTCGATCAGCGCTACGAGACCATCCAGATCTCGTTGAATAACTACTGGAAGGGATACTGGCCTCAGCACCCCGTACAACTTCACCTCCATGGACTGCCCGAAGAGATCGTTCTAAAGGTCATCACCGACTTCGCCGACGAACGTTACGCACCGGAGCGGCCAGTAAACAACTACGCTGACTGGCTCTACGCCAGCTTTGGCAAGACATTCGCCGAATCATTTCCCATGCAGTACACGCGAAAGTACCACCTTACGACCGCAGAAAACATGAGCACCGACTGGTTAGGCCCGCGCATCTACCGCCCCAGTCTCGAAGAGGTCCTTCGCGGAGCACTGTCGGCGTCCGCACCGCAGGTTCACTACATCACCCACTTCCGTTATCCCAGCGATGGAGGATTCCGACTCTACCTCAACAAGTTCGTCCCCATGGGAAACATCAAACTGAATCACGAGCTGGTGTCTGTCAATCCCCACTCGCGCGAGCTCAGATTCTCGAATGGCGTCGTCACCACCTATGACTCCCTGGTCTCTTCTGTACCCTTGCCAGAGCTCATTCGCATGATCGCCGATGCACCACCTGACGTTGTGGCTGCGTCTCAGAGGCTGGCCTGCTCGACCTGCATTCTTGTGAACATCGGAGTCAACCGCGCAGACCTCTCCAACGCTCACATGACCTACTTTTACGACGAGGACATCTGCTTCACCCGCCTTGGGTTCCCTCACATGCTCTCCGCGCAGAACGCGCCTCCGGGCACAGGAAATATCCAGGCGGAAGTCTATTTTTCGGACAAGTACAAGCCATTCACAGGCACCCCGGAAGACTGGATCGAGCCCGTTATCCGCGATCTCCGCCGCTGCGGCCTGCTCCGCGAAGACGATCAGATCCTGTGCAGCAAGGCCATGTTGCTCAAGTATGCCAACATCATCTTCGACCTCGACCGCGCCGAAGCTCTCAAGACAGTACACAGCTATCTCGACGAGATTGGAATCATGTACTGT
>Ga0068855_100000985_pt1 | contig 35490 bp, 27 predicted proteins | sample KBSCornC52_FD_66592 | JGI IMG/M metagenome (GOLD analysis project Ga0068855, IMG submission 66592) | Corn rhizosphere microbial communities from Kellogg Biological Station, Michigan, USA - KBS Corn C5-2 | ecosystem: Host-associated > Plants > Roots > Rhizosphere > Soil ...
CCTATTATCAAGTTTAAATTGTAAAGTCGATGTCTGTAAAACAGCCAATGAAGCTTTAAGAAAATATAAGAAAAATAAAAGCTATCAACTCATATTAACTGAAATTGAGTTTACAAAAGGGTTTCCAGGCTGCGACTTAGCCGAAAAAATAAGAGAACATGAAAATCAACATTTTCCTAATATGCGCATACCCATTATTGGAATTACTTCAACATTATCGAATAAACTTGAACAGTTCTACCTGGACAAAGGCATGGACATGATTTATAAAAAACCCATTTTAAAAGATCAGTTGGAAGAGATATTGAAGATATTTGTGGGGAATTATATTATGTAAATTTATTTCAAATGAGTCTCCACAGCATATTTTTTCATCAACACTTTTGAAGAAATACTCAAGACTCCTAAAAATGAAACCAATGCCATTAGAATGAGATAATATGCTGGCGCCATAAAAATGCAAACAATAAAATCATAAAACTCAAGGACACCACCTAATGAAGACAAAAACAAAACCCTTTTTTGTTCATGCGTAAAAGTAGCCAAACTATCGTTCATTAAATAACTGTAATTTTTGATAATAATTCAACCCGTCAATAATACCGGATAATCCTGGATATTGACTATGAAAAACATTTTTAAGCTTAGCTGTTTCTATCGTGAGTTTAGGTTCAGCATTCCCTACTACAATGCTTTTTAAACCAGTTTGAAATAATGAAAGATCGTTTAAAGAATCTCCCGCTGTAATAATATTATCACAAGGTAAATTCAAATCATGAACAAGGTTCAACAATGTTGACCCTTTATTTACACCTTTTGGCACAATATCCAAATACATGTCACATGAAAGTATGGCATCAAAACCTGCGCGATTTATTTTATCAACCGTTGACGCTTGCATGAGTTCTTGATCATAGTAATAAGCTACACGATAAGGTGGATCCAATGGCTGTAATCTAACCCCAACATCATCTTGCAATAAAGTTTTGATGGTTTGATTGCCATTGTTCCATTTTTTAACAATATCAGCTTGAATATGCTCAATAGGTTGAAAGTGATAACCTTCTACAATATGCGTTCCATGATCACCAATGACATAATGAGAAGGAGGAAGATACCCATGCCTACAAAATTGTTCTACTATTTCAACAGGCCTGCCAGTGACATAAATTAACATAACTGTATCGCGAAGCTTGGATAATTCATTATAAAAATAATTTTTTATTTGCTGATCACCTTCAAGGAAAGTCCCATCTAAATCTGTTGCAAGGACTAATTGAAATTTATTTTGTTGCATGTTTTATCCTCTTTTTTAAGTAACGTAAGCTCGTCATTGCGCAAGCGCGCAATGACATTTTACTTTATCGTTTTCACATTTACTGCGTAAAAAGTATTATATATGTTGTATATTTCCCGAAGGCTTTTCGATTGCAATTACGCATGAATTCCTTTCTTTTTTGTCTTGGTATGTCAATATAGGATTCTTCAATCTTAATCGATGAAACAATCCTGCATTATAATTTGAACTGTAATATTTTTGTTTAACTCGTTGAGAAAGCAAAATACCATCTACTGTTACAGAATTCATCACGGGTTGTTTTGTCAATTTCTCTTTCATCAAAATTACACTATTATTTGGATTAATACAATCCAGGTATCGGTCAGTATATTGACTCACGAGAAATGGATTTAAATTAAAATCTGCGCAAATCATAAATTCTTCTTGTGAATATTTATCGAGCAAATAGCAAACAAAATCAGAAAAAATATTTCCTAATCGAGACAATTTTTTAGCATCAGCAACAGATTCATTACCGGCAAAGGGAAAATGAGCAAGCATAAGATATTGTGAATGATTTTCTCTGCTCATTTTCCAAACTTGACATCGATTAGATAATAAAATTGATAACTCGCTATTTATCATCCTACTTTCAGAAATTGCTTGGAGTTGATATCGATAATCCACCCATAAAAACAATCCCCATGGTTTAGCATTATTGAAGATTTCTAGTTGGTTGTATTTTTGTTTTAATACCGTATTTTGAAAAAATTTATTCAAGGATGCTTGTTTTTGTAACGAATTTACAAATATATCAACATGCGAAATCACAATCGGGCCTTCACATAGACTGATAGCAATTATTGATGAATCGCGATTTATAATTTCCCCAATGACAGCACCGACTTTATGAGAAAGGCGATGACAATATTGTTTCTCTGTTTCCACCATTCCAAAAGCGTTATTATAACTTAATTCCGCAGATCCTTGCCTGATGTTTCCCTGCATCATAATATTCCAAAATAAAACACCATGATGTACAACCGGATGATGATCAGATACTTTTGCACTGATAACATCTTCTCCATTAAGACAATCAAATTGTGGTATAGATTGATTTAATATTGAATTTAATTTAGGTTTTTGTATAGAATACGTATTCATGTTTCACTCTCCTCTTGTATTAAATTGGACTGCAAGAACAGAATGAAGCACACCGATTAATAAATAAAATATATTGTTTTTATTAATTTAATAAGCTATACTTATCGTCAATCTCTCTTCTACAACAATTAACTATTACAATGATACGGAACAATCCATGAATATTCGAGACTTAAAATACCTTATTGCAATATCAAAACATTGTCATTTTAAACGTGCGGCTGATGCATGCTTTGTAAGCCAGCCTGCGTTAAGCATGCAGCTCAAAAAATTGGAAGAAACACTGGGTGTACAACTTATTGAAAGAACGAATAAAACTGTATTTCTAACTGAAATTGGAAAACAAATTTCAACTCATGCCGGTGAAATTTTAGACAAAATTGATTCTCTAGTTAATACAGCAAAACAATGCAAAGATCCATTTCATGGTGAATGTCATCTTGGTATCATTCCAACTCTTGCCCCCTATTTGCTGCCGCATATTATTCCAAAGCTAGCTAAAAAATATCCTAAATTATCAATATATCTTGTTGAAGAACAAACTGAGCCGCTCATCAAAAAACTAAAAGAAGGCAGCCTGGATGCTGCGTTATTGGGCTTTCCCCAACCTAACCATGATTTTATTTCTTTGCCAATATTTCGCGAAGAATTTACATTAGCACTACCATTCTGTCACTCATTATCAAAACGCAAAGCAGTTAAATTGTCTGATTTGGAAAATAAAACTTTACTATTATTAGAAGATGGGCACTGCATGCGTGATTTAGCACTTGAGGTGTGTTATCAAGCAAAAGCTTCAGAAGCAACACATTTTCGCGCAACCAGCTTAGAAACATTAAGACAGATGATAGCTTCTGGCATCGGCATTACTCTCATGCCAAAACTTGCAAATAAATCGAATGATGGCATTTGTTATATTCCTTTTGGTTCACCTAAACCTGAACGTGTCATAGGCTTAAGTTTTCGATCATCCAGCGCCAAAAGAATTTTATTAAATCAACTTTCACTGGATATTAAAAAGATAATGTCAAAAAATTTCAATATTACAATAATTTAAAGATATTTATCCTCCACTCTACTATTGCTTTTTTATATTTAAAAATTTTGGCGTGTCTTGCTCTAACATATAGAATTTTCTTTTAAAAAAGAAGATAGACTAGTGGTATTAGCCTTGTTCCTTGTTAGAAAAACCATCAAGACTTTTAACTAAAAATTTGTTACGATATCGCTATTCGCTGTTAAATGAGATCCACAATTTATAGATGTATAACTTTAAAATAGGAAAATTTATGACTCATGAAACTTCATCAACATCGCTTTCAACCAAAGATGCCAACAATCTAGATAGCCTTTACCAAGAAGCCGAAATAATACGATCAAACTTTAAAAGTCTGATTTCAAACAATGCAGACCAAACAGCCTTAAAGACTACAGCTAGTAAAGCCATAGAAAAATATAAAGCAATTATTACAGCAAACCCTCAGCATGCCTTAGCTCATTTACAAACTGCAAAAATACACCAGCATTTAAGTAAATTTGAAAGAGCTGTTAGATATTATACAAAAGCAATAGAAAACTCTGTACCTCCAAATTCACTCCCAAACACTGATCTTTTTATTGCTCATTTTAATAGGGTAAATTGCATATTTGGACAACTGGATAAACAACAGCGGAAATGGGAAAAAGTTAAAGATGGCATCAAAAATGATTACACCAAAGCTGTAACTTTGGCAGGTTATGCTTTATCCGATGTTTTAAAAGAGGATGTACATTCAAAAAAAAATCTTTCTGCTCTAAGCATATACTGTGATCTTGACTTTATGCGAAATTTTTTTAAAAACTATTATTCACATGAAGCAAAAAGGGCAGTGGCTCAAAAAAAATACCCAGAGGCCTTGGAACATATTAATTTTCTTAAAGAACACTTTCCCAAATCTTCTCTAGGCTTTTCTATGCATAGTCACTATTGTGAAGCATTAAATGATAATGATTCTGCAATAAAATACTTGCAAACCGCCATCGACATCGAGCCAAAAAATCCAAGGTTACTTATTCAACTTGGAAAGCTTTACGAGAATAAAGGGCCAACTCAATACAAAAATGCTGATGCCTGTTATGACAAAGCATTAGGCATTGCTACGCCGGATATAGCTTCAGAAATCTGGTTCCATCGCGGAGAGAATATGCGGATGATGCGCGAATACGAGGAATCACAAGCAATGCTAACATCAGCCATTATTACAAATGATACCAATTATATGGCCTACCTTAGCCGCGGTATGGTCAATATAGAACTGGACGATCATGACGCAGCAATAGAAGATTTTAGCAGTGTTATTGCATTACAACCTCATCAAAGCTCTGCCTATTTTTACCGTGGAACCGCCTATGAGGATTTGGGCGATACTCAAAAAGCCGAAGATGATTATAAAAAAGCAGCTATATATGGCAATGAAGACGCAAAAGAAAAAATCAAAAAATTTGGGGGGACATTTCCCAGGCGAAAATCCTTAAGCGGCCCACCTGTGCATCATTATATGTTTAAAGATAGATCTTTAAATATTATGCCAAATGCACAACAAAATAACACAGCGAAACTTAAAATAAAACATTGAAACCTAGCGGTACGTCGAGTGCGTGAAGATGGAGTCATTCGATAAATCACTGAGTCTATTGATTAAGGTTTTGTAAAGAAGGATCACCCAATAGCCTGTTAAGAATAATACGACCTGATGAGTCACTCATTATATCCAATATATCCAATAACTTTGACGTCTGGAAAAGAGGATCCTTGATAAACAATTGCACAGTATTCTCAACTTCCTGAAAATCTTTTTCTGATTTGCATTTTAACAATTGATGCGCTAATTCTCCTGCTTTTTTAATTTTTTGACTGGTTGAACTATTTGGATCACGATTATGTTTAAATTTGAAACTTCGCTCACGGGTGTCCACATAATCTAACAGTGAATGTGCGAACTGTCGTTTGAGATCGTTTATTCCTTTTAATCCAAGATCTTGATTTTGTGGATTGAGCTCGATTTTTTTAAGCACCTCATTATTCAAGGCACTTGTAATTATGTTTCCAATGATAGAATCATAGCCAGCCCACATCTTGTAACTATTATCCGGAGAAAATCCGATGGCTTTACCTTCGGCAATAAGAATTTCTTTTAACTCTGCTAAGCTGCCTGCGTTGATATTACACAATCGCTCCGCCGTTAAAACTCGACTATGTTTGATACCCTCGATACCTGAGAGTTTAAAATTAACTCCATAAACTGCTTGTATTGACTGAACAATAGTATTTTGAATAGTATTCACATCCAATGTTTCTTGCCGTTTAGCTTCAGCCGCTTTTTCATCAGGATTCAGCGGACTAACTATACGTGATATTTTCGTTCTGTCCGGCTTAACGAGTTTGTAGGTTGTTAACGTTGCAAATAATTTTGCATCAGACAAAGCTTTACAAATATCATCATTATCTTTTTGGGGTGTAAACTTAATCTCACTAGTTGCGACATAATATATTTTTTGGTCTGAAGTTAACTGCGAAGGAATTTCGCCTTCATCAGCAACTCTCTCCAATTGATTTGATTTTTCCTCGGATGATTTTAAATAATAGACATTTTTTTCATCAGAATTTTCTTTGGTTTTCCAAGCTTTGATATATACGCGAGAATTAAATATCACCGCTTTATATGAATAGTCAATGGCAGGAAAATTTGGCTTTTCTTCCTTTTCTTTTTCTTCACTAACTTCTTCTTCATCGTCAGAAAATAGTATTTTTTCATCTGTTCCATTATTATTTTTTGGAATAGTTGTAGTTATTGTGGAAGGTTGAGATGAAGCACTTGAAGTGCTCACTATTGTTGATGTTGTAGCTGATGTAGTAGTAAAAGTAGAAGGAGTTGGCGATAATGTTGTTGTGCTTGAGCTATTAGAGCCAATAGAGCTATTAGAACTCCAACTCGCAGTTACAGTATCATAGTTTAATTGTGCAGTTAATAAAGGCATCGTAAATTTCGATAACAACAATTGTATATCTTCTTCAAGAAGCTTTCTTTCTTTCAAGGACAAACCAATTAACATTTCCTCTAAGTAGGATATGCAGTTCGTGACACAAGGTGAATAAGGCTTTGATTCTAATTTTAATTTCGAAAATATTATTTCAAAATAATTAGTATCGACTTGATCCGCCAGGATTTTTTTATCAACATCAGCAGCAGCAAGGCAGGTAACTAAATATAGTCCAGCGTAAGACGAAACATTATTGAGATGATTGATCAACTGTCGTGTTAATTCTAAATTATCTGCAAATAACTTAATATTTTTATACAGAAATCTAATAAATGCCAAACGATCCATCTGTATAATGTCAGGATAGATCGTATTCAACACAGCATTTTTATATTTTGCAACATCCGCATTGCTTTTAAATTTTGCTGACTCCAACAAAATGACAAGTTCAATATAATTAGCATCAATTCGGTAGTCAGCGTTTTCTACAATACTTACAACATCATTTTCTGTTGCATCCTCTTCATGCTCAACAATATCATCTTCGTCTTCCACTTTGTCATCACCTTCATCCTCAGTGATTGGAGCTGCAACTGGATCAACATCAACATACCTGACTTCTCCTTTGCTGTTTACCTCAACTGACCTAGCCTGGTTTTCAAAAAGCTTTAAACTACTGGGTTCAGAATTTTGATAAATGTTATAGATTTGATCCGAATACTGTAAAATCAACAAAAATTCTTTTTCAGTGACCTGCTCAACAGAAAATTTTTCCGAAAAATCAGGGCAATGTTTATGATTATGAATTTCACATCCTTTTACCTTTTTCTTTTCTAATGAAATTTTTTCTATATATGCACAAAATACAGGTATGAATTCTCTTTTAAAAAGTTTTGTTGAAAGGATATTCGTGTAAAGGTAAAAATTTTCAGGGTATTTTTCAGCGCAACTCATCAATTCATGAACTTCAGCGGGAGTAAATGGATTTGTTGAATAACTAATTCTTTTATCATAATAATATCCGCCCATATTTTCATGGCCAACACGAGCTATGCACCACAACGATCGATTTAAAAATTTGTTTGCATAAATTCTTTTTAATCTATCTTCAAGATTATTCTCTTGGGGAAAAAATTGATGGTAATCACGATAAAATGTTACAGATTCTATCTCATTACCGGTAATGGCTATTTTTAAATTTTCTTTGTTTATTGGTTGGTTTTTAGTTTTAAAATCACAGATTAATTTGGCAACTTTATCTGGAAATGTTTCAAATGCTCCATCTGGAAATGTTACAAATTCTCCGCGATATTTTGTTTTTTCAGGTAAATGTTCTGATAAAATTTCTAAATATAATTGAATTATCTCGTCTATATTTATATTACTTTGTAATAACAATGTGATACCAGTGCTGATATCAGGTTCAGTATCAAAATGTTCGAAAATAAACTTAATGATAGTACTTTTTGCAAAATCGGATATTTGTAAATCATCTATTTTGGTTATTAAGCTTCTTACACTTATTCCTTTTTGTTCTATTTCCTTTTTATTATAAGAAGCTGGCGGGACTTTAATATGAGGGGTGTAATTATCTATCCATTGACAAAGTAAGTTAGCCCTTTCAATGCCGCGTCTATATGTTAAACTAGACATCACTTTTATTTCTTTAGTCAATGCATTCTGAGTTGCTTTTATTTGAGAAATGGTTGCTGTTCTTATAATTGACAGCGGCTCATTTACCGCCTCATGTATCACTAATCTAGAAAATTTTTCTAGCAAAGATTGAGCTGCTTTTTTAACACTGACTTTATCTTTAATGTGTACAGACTTAAAAAATTCAGAGAGTATTGGTGATAAAGTCTCACTTCTTAAATCGTCTACAAACCCTCTGTGTTTCTGATTGTCGGGATCATAATCATCCGCAATTTCTCTTAAAATTTCCAATATAGATAGCGTTGTATTTTCAAGTACAGCAGCTACATTTACCGTTGAAAGAATTTTTGTTTCCGTTGAGGCTAAAGAAGAAGATGATGATGATGAAGGAGCAGCGGGAAGCGAAAGTACAGATGCAAAACTTGAATTTTGTTTTTCTACAGCCGTATAGACTTTATTTGCTAATTCTTGAACTTTATCCGCAGAAGAAGAATCCAAAACGGGCAAATTATCGTTTGAGCCTGGAAAATGAACGGCGAGATTTTCTACAGCTTCATGTTGAATAGCTAAAATCTCAAGATCATTGCACAAAATGGTTGTTTCGACTTTTCTGATTTCATAATATTTTTCAAGCGGCGCCTCGCCTCTTTTTATTTTTTCATAACACTCTAATAATGCCTTTTTATATTCTTCATGTGCGCCTAGATTGGCATAATGTCTTTTAATTTTTTCAAAACTTGATATATCTCTGCGGTTTTTAATGATAGAATGATATCCTTCAATTTGTTGCTGCTTTCGTTTCCCTTCAATAAAAACGGTAAGCTCAACTCTAAGATCCTCTATCAGCAATTCTTTTATCTTTTCACGCGGAAATTTATCGGTGTTTTCAAACTTAGGGCTTATCCCAAAAGTATTAATAAAATCATATTCAAGTTGAGGCAGTATATTGATATCCAATATTTTACATTTTTCATAATGCGCTTCTACACCGTTTATGTCATATTCGCCCAACCATAGACTGGCGTTATTTAAGCCACTTTCCTCTTCAGCCAATATTTGAAAAGCATGCCCGATCTCAGCAAGTTTTGTTAATTTTAATTTTTCTTCTTCAGATATGGCTTGATCTGATAGAAGCTTTTTTTTCAGTTGAATATATTGATCTAAACAATTACTTTTTATATTTTTCAATAGTGTTGGTGATGCTATTTGTTCAGCTGCTTTTAAAGTATGTTGATAGAGATATTTAATTAAATCAACGTCATTTTGTAAACGAGGATTGCTCTCTTTAAGATATTCCTCAATTTTTTCTTCTAGAGAATTTTCTACTTCTTGTAAATTATCTCCAATAAACCGAAGTTTTTCACTTTCGGGAATGTCGCTAAATTGTGTATTTGGATTATCCAACGTAGATTGAATTTTTTCATGAACTTTTTTAAGCGACTGGTCATTTAATAAATTTGTTAAAACGGATTTGCTCAATAAAGGTAAAATCGAAAACTTGCCGGTTAGCAATTCAAACTTAGCCCGCATTTCAAACTGAAGGCGCTCTTGCTTTATTTCGCCCTCATCAACTTTTGTATCCATCCAAAGTTTAGTTATCCATTGAGGCAAAAGATTGCTTTTAGTATTTACCTCACTTTTTATTTGATTAATTAACCCTTCTGATAAAAATACAGCGTTTAGCTTTCCAAGATAAAATTGCGTTTTGCAATATCGCTCAAATTCATTTTGTGGTTGTTTATCGGGATATAAATTATTAATCAAATTATCGATAAACGTTTTCCAATAGCATTTGCCAAACCAGTCCAATGGCTCCATGAGTTTGAAAGCCGCAAGCGGGTCATTAAATACGATAATTTTTCCATTGATTGCAACGTTTTGGAAATCTGCGATTGCGGTTAAATCTTCGCGATGAAGCTTATGGAGGTTTTTTGGATTTTTTTGAATATGCTCTAAAACGTGGAATTTGTTAAAATTTGAGATGGCAAAAAACTCTTTGGCCCTAAGTAAATGAGGATAATTTTCATAATAAAATATAAAAACTTCTTCTGGTCTTCTATTTTTAAAATTAGCATTCCAAGGCTTGTAGACATAGGCGATATCGCAAATCTTGTTGATATTTATGGAGAGATTAAAATATTTCTTGGTTAAGGCTGCTTCATGATATTTTGAATCTGTAAATAATTTATTTGCAATGAATTTTCTTGTTCCTTCTTTTATCCATTTGTCGCATTGATCGTCTGATAAAATTTTTGCCTGCAAATCTTGATTTTCGGTTTCGAAAATTGCCTGTACCAGGCGCTCATCATCATAGTAGTTTTTGTACTTAAAAAGCGCGCCTGTTTTTAGCAACAAAAAAAATGCATCAGCTCCGCTGACTGTAATTTCTTCAGCCATTTTTTCATCGCTATCTGGAATTGTTAGAGCTGCCGACAATTCGTCCGTAAGATCTTTCCAATTTCTTTTTAATTTACATTCCTTTTGGTCAATGATGTCAGTGTAAATTTTAAATAAACTTCTATTAGTAAAAAATTGTTTCGGATTTACCAGCTCGTACTGAAATTGAGTTGTATGTTGTGAAAGATATTCTTTTTGTTTCTTTTTAGGCTGCATTTGTTGAGCAAACATTTCATCAATAAATTTCTTAGACGAATGAAGCAATGCTGACATTTTTGTAGCAAGCTCAACTGCCGCCAAGCTTCTGTCATCAATTTTGTCTACAGAAAAGTATAGTGACTTTTGATTATATAAACGTTTAACCTTAGCTTTTTTTTCTACTAAGGGTAGTTGATGAAACGTATTGATGTCTTCGATGCCTAAAAATTCTAAACAAGCAGTAAATTTTTCTTTATCATCAATACCAGGTTTATCAATAGCTTTTGAGTGTTTTTCATAGTCACTCTGATTGCTTTCTACAAAATTTTGCGCGCTATCTTGCATTTGACCTTCTCAAATTAATTTTCTGAAAAATGTATTCAAAAAGTATAGGTTATTTTCCTTAAGGATTCCTTAAGGCTCATGCTAGAATTTCAGTTGATTGATCAATTTTAGACCAATTTAATTTAATACCTATTAAATAGGAAATTACTATGAAAAAATTGTTATATTTTGTTGAAAAAACACACCCTCTATTGCGGGAAATTATACCTGAAGTGGTCAATTTCAAGGATTCTTATCTTCATGAAATGATTGAAAATATGTGTTTTTCCATCTTGCCCGAACAAATAGAAAAAGCTGCTGGGGGTTTTAAGTCTGCTGCAGGAATGGCCGCAAATCAATGGGGTATTAAATTGAGAGTGTTCCTATTTACACCTCATGGTTCTGAAACCGGAAAAGGCTGTGAAGTTATGATTAACCCCTCCTATACGCCCTATTTGCGAGAAAACGAATCTGAACCCAAATTGAACAATGATCTTGAAGGTTGTTTTTCCATCCCTTTTACCGCAGGGTTAATTGAACGGTTTGATGCAATAAAAGCGGTATATTTCACGCCAAAAGGTGAAAAAATTGAAAAAATTTTTGAAGGCTGGGAAGCGCGCGTATTCCAACATGAAACCGATCACTTAAATGGAAAACTGTTTGATGGATGTTTGGATAATTTTCCGGGACCTCACTGCGTAGAACGCGTCGTATTCAATAATAAGCAAGAAATGCAAGAATATTGGACAAATGTCGTAAGACCCAGCAGAGGAGAGAAGTATAAATCGTCTCGGCTCTAATAATTACCCACTTTAACGCGTGACAATTAAAACCGAGGTCAGTCGAAATACCGAAAACGAACCCACCCCCATGTGATCGCAAAAAATCAGTTTATAGAAATCGTTTTCTGATTTAAAATGCTGCTTATCATATTTATATAGAGGGTAAAAATAGTGAAAGTGGCAGAATTAAGACTTGGTTTAGAAGGCGTTGCGGTTGCTGAAACTAATATAACCCGCATCGAAGGCGATGAAGGCCGCTTAATTTATCGTGGAGAATTAATTGAAGAAATCGTTAAACATCGCACTTTTGAAGAAGTTGTTTATTTACTTTGGAATGGTGAATATCCAGATGATAATTCCCTTAAGCAATTAAAAAAAGATTTAACTGCTCGTCGAGAAATCCCAGATTACATCAAAGACATTATTAAAAAACTACCTAAAAACATGAATGTCATGAGTGTATTGCGTACCGCCATTTCCGCTATTGAAGTTAGCGGCCCTGCTTGGCCGCCCACACAAACACAAGCCATTGAAATTTTAGCTAAAGCTCCAACTATTATTGCTTTTTATCGATCTCATCAAAATGGCACTCCAGAAATTCATCCTGATGCATCACTTGATCATGTTGAAAACTATCTGTATATGCTTTATGGAAAAAAACCTGAACACTCCCACATTAAAGCACTTGAAGCATATCTTATATTGTCTGCCGATCATGACATGAACGCTTCCACATTTACAGCAAGAGTAGTTACATCAACACAATCAGATATAGTTTCATCTGTTGTTGCTGCTATTGGAGCCTTAAAAGGCCCCTTACATGGAGGCGCTCCTTCTGAAGTGGATAACATGTTGGATGACATTGGATCAGAAGAAAATGTTGAGCCTTGGCTTAGAAAACATATTGAAAATGGCGAAAAAATTATGGGATTTGGACATCGCGTTTATAAAACCTACGATCCAAGAGGCGCTGCATTAAAAGAAATTGTGAAACAATTCTCTCAAGAAAATAAATTATTTAATTTAAGTTTAATTGTAGAAAAAAAAGCCATTGAATTATTGAATGAATACAAACCTGGAAGAAAACTCTACCCCAATGTTGAATTTTGGGCAGCCGGTGTATTAAGAACCATTCTTCCCGTTGAATTATATACACCTACATTTTGTGTAAGCCGCATTGCAGGTTGGTGCGCGCAAATCATGGAACAAGCCGCCCATAATCGCATTATTAGGCCTGCCTCAATTTACACCGGCAAAATGCCAAAATGACATTTGTAAAATCAAGAGTGAAGAGAATTTTGCCGGCAATGGCTCGAAAGACTCCGCCTTTCTGCGCTTTATTTGCCTTACAAATATTCTCTTCACTCTTAAGTTATTTATACTTTCACGATTTGCGAGCATGAAAATCAATGAAAAAATCATTTAGCAAACTGTTGGAAGGTTATCAATTATTTAGAAAGAAATATGCATCCGGCGATAATTCAGTCATGCAACTTTTATCGGATAATGGCCAACGGCCGCAAATCATGGTGGTTTCTTGTTGTGATTCCAGAGTCGACCCTGCATTGATATTGCAATGCGATCCCGGTGATTTATTTGTTGTTAGAAACGTTGCCAATATTGTGCCCCCTTACGAAAAAGATGAAAAACATCATGGCACAAGCGCAGCGTTGGAATTTGGAATATGTGCACTTCAAGTTAAACATCTTATATTATTAGGCCATAGCCAGTGTGGAGGGATTCAAGCCATATTTAACACAAATAACATTCAATTTGATTTTATTAATCAATGGGTTTCCATTATAAACCCCAAAAACACAAACCTTGAGCATCACCACTATGATGATTATGCAAAACTAGCACTCAACCAATCACTGGAAAACTGTTTAACGTTTCCTTGGATAAAAAATAGAATTGAGCAACAAATGCTGGAAATTCATTTGTGGTTTTTTGATGTGAAAAGCGGGCAAATTTTAACCAAAGAAAATGGAACCACCTATCTTCCACTAAATTAACCTATCCAGGTTCCACATTAGTCATTGAACTATTTTTTGCCTTATCCTGAATTACAGATGTATTTTCATTAGAAACTTCCCTCGTCTTTTCAGGTTTAAAAAATGCTATAGCTTTTTGCTGTTGGAAAGACGTCTGTGAGCTATTATTCTTTGGATAAGCTATGTCAGTAATTTTTTCCAATATAGGTATAATGTTATCAGCATCCACGATGTTTTCACCCCAACACACATAGGCGAATACCATTTCTTCCTTGATTTTTTTAGTTTTATTTAAAAATTCTTTTTTATGTTTTTTAAATGTAATATTATCCAAGAAAAAGTTTTTATTTTCTTCCCAAGCTAAATTACACTCACTAAGAACCGTTTTTATATCAGAAGAAGAATGTTGTGAATTATTTAATATTTCAATCACCATAAGCTTAAAAGTATTAAATTTAACGTCATCATCGCTATAAAAATACTCGTCGTATTTGTCTAAAGCAGCCCAATGTTTATTATTTGTAATGAAAAGTTCTGCACTGTTGAAATACCATTTCCATTTTTCAGGATAAAAATAAATATCTAAATAGACTGCTGCGGCTTCTGGCAAAAATTCTTCTTTCGGATAAGCAAAATCCATCAAAAAATAAAACACATCTGCTGCTTGCGCAATTTCAGAGGTTCCTTCAGAATAAGAATTGATATCCGAAAGCCTCCACAATCCTTTGGATTTAGCTTTTTTATCTTGTAAAAAAATTTGATCTCTAATGACATCCATGGCGTAATGAGTGGCATGAAACCCTTTTTTATTGATACCTGCAAGCACAAGCCCATGAGAATGATCGTGCAGTGCACCTTCTGCTGTTGTTTTGCATGCACGTTTATGCACATATCGGCTGCTGCTTGGTGTGTGTTTATCTGCCGGGCGAGTAAAGTATACATTCACCGGATGCTCATCTACTCTATGAGCAATTTCAATGTCTTCTTCTGTCACTTCTCCTAACCTTGGTTCTAATATCGCCCTGGATGGAAATAAAGTATTCATAAAACACTGATAGGGCGAAAATGGAAAGAAAAAACCTGATGTATACTCTTTTCCAAATAAAACTAGATGTCGAAATGAATTGTATGCATACCTTAAACCTCTGTTATAACCATTTTTTCCAACATTTAAAACCACAAACACACGAGAAGATGGCGGGAGTTTTTCAAGATAAGATCTAAATACCTTAAGTGTTTCTTTTGTAAAATGAGGTTTATCGAATATACCTTCCTTTAAGTTCAGCAAATGTTCACGTATATGTTTTTTTGCCTCAAGCGTAAATTTTCCTTTTTTATAAAAAAAACTATACACCTTTATTTTTTCTTTGCCATACACTTTTCGCAACTCAATCCATGGCGAGAGAGTAGCATATTGTTCAGGCGTGATTTCCCTTCTTGCAACTGCCGCAAGCGCTATACTGAGTATGAGAGGATCTTTAAATATTTTGTGTTTAAAAAAATCTGGTTCTTGAATGACTTTCAAAAATAATTCCATTTTTCTTTTATGTTGTTCACTTTTTTCAACATCAAAAATATAAACATTTTTTGCTCTCCCTACAAATTTTATAAATTCAGGATAGTCGGCATAGTTTTGAGATAACCCTTCGTCGATGCAAATTGTGTTTTCTCGAAACCATTGTGATTTTTTTTGTTGGCTGTCTTCAAATGCTTTTCGATAATTTTCAATGGCTGATTCACTATAACGTTCTTTTAGGTATTGCATTATTTGTGGTGTTTTGTTGCCCCACTTAAACACCGACCGCAGAATTTTTTTTGATGCAGCAACGGATGATTTTTGATGAAACACGTCAACTATGCGATTTTCCTCATCATCAACATCCAGCTCAATTTCATCAGGAGTTAAATAAGCATCTTTGTTATCGTGATAAACAATTCTAAGATTTCTGAGCAACACGGCAGTGGGATTTGTAGATTGCATCCAATATTCTTTATTGATTTTATCCTTAAAATCATTTTTAAGAATTTTAAGAAGCTGATAAATATCACCGTAAGTGATTTTTGGAATGTCATCATCTTGTTGTAATGTTTCAATTGTTGATACGCTGTAATGTTCATTTAAAAACTGTTGCAAAGCTTCTGAGTGCTTAGAATTTTCAAATACGGTGGTTGCAAAAACATGCGCGGAATTTCTATCACAAGATAAACTATTAAACAGCAAATCATCTTCTTCTGTGTGAAAATCTAATTCAAGATTTTTCTTATATTTTTTTTTGTTCCAACGGAGTATTCGCTCAATTTTTCGTATGGCGATTGCCGAAGGTTCATCCGAACTTTCCCATAGTTTCTGTTTTATCTCAGTATTTGTATTTTGGCTAAATTCTTTTTTAAGTTTTTTTAGCAAACCATTCATGTCGTCAAACGTAATAATGTCTTTTTTTGATTGATATACTTTTCGCAATGCTGTAATTTTTTCTTTATCGAAAAATTTATCTAAAAACTCAACTATAATAGGAGATGCATTATCTTGACTGAGCAGTAAGTGTTTTAATGGTTTTTTCAGCCATTCATCACATATTTGGTGCTCATTAAAAAATTCTTCCTCATCTGTTTCATAGTCTGAATCCAGATGAATAATTTTGTGGCAATTATATAAATTTTGAAGATTCCTGATAAGAACGGCTTCAGGATCGTTAGATTTTTCCCAAACTCTTTCTTTAAGTTTGTTATTCGTCTTTTGGCTAAATGACTTTTTAAGAGAAAACAATAAATCACTAACATCGCCAAAAACCAAACTTTGAACCTGCGGCTCTTCTATCTGTTCTATACTCATTGAAAAATTACCTATCAAACTATACTTATCGTTGTATTATATAGGCGAATCCTTAACAATTTATTAACTGTCCTTACGCAGCAAAATTCAACACTCCTTTATGCCAAGCGAGGTCAGTCGACAAAGCTACAACCGTAAAATACAAGGATGTAGGTTCGTTTTCGCGTTTTCGACTATATTCATTTTAAATACGTCCGCGCATAAGCATCACTGATGCAAGTCATGCTGCAATTCTGCAATGGATTCTGCTTCAGATAGTATTCTGGTGACATCTCTATCTAACTGGCGGCTCATAATAGATGCTGAAAATAACCCTCTTAATTTTTGTGTGCCTGTATGCGGATCAATTTTTACAACCAATAAATCATGTTGTTTTGTTTCTCTTAATGTTTGAATAACATGGCCTACTTTAAGATGCGTGATATCTTCAATATTTACTGCAATGATATTTTTAAACGACAACATCACCATTTCAACTTCAATTTCACTGCGAGGTATGCGCCTTTCTTGACTTATTTTGACAGGTTTTTCGCCTAAAATATCTTCCGAAGTAATGATACCCACCACGTTTTTATCATTATCAGAAACTAAAAGTATGGGTAAATGATAAATCTGCATTTCTATTCTGGCATCTTCAAGTGACTTATGCGCACTGATGGTGGGGGGTGTATGATATTTAAAATCAACCATGACAGTCATCGCTGAATCATGAATATGCGTCACTTCAGGCAGTTCTGGCGGCTGCATATAGGTGCAATGCGAGTGTAGCTTAAATGTATTAATCGCGTGAAACAACTTTTGCATGACTAGCCTTCCTCATTTTTTGATTCAAATTGAATTTTATACCTCAGGCTTGAATTCGGCAAATTCATCCCCAAAATTAATGGTGTTTTTACACTCTTTTTAAACGATTGACAGCAAAACAAGTATTATTCCGGCAATGGCTCGAAAGACTCCGTCATTCTGCGCTTTATTTGCCTCAAATAATACTGCCTTGCTCACCATTAAAGTAAAATTGAAAACACTATTCCAAATTTTAGGAGAAATTTATGCCAGTTGCCGCTCAAAAAGAAACCTTAGGCTTTCAAGCAGAAATAAAACAAATACTGCATTTAATGATTCATTCGTTATATAGCAATAAAGAAATATTTTTAAGAGAATTAATTTCAAACGCTTCCGATGCAATAGATAAATTACGCTTTAGCGCATTGTCAGATGCTGCTCTTATGGAAAATAACAACGATTTAAAAATTCGACTGGATTATGATAAAAATGCTAGAACAATTACAATTACAGACAATGGTATTGGCATGAGCCGCGATGAAGTCATCGCTCACCTTGGAACTATTGCAAAATCGGGTACAAAAGAATTTCTACAAGCTCTTACGGGCGATCAATCTAAAGATGCACATTTAATTGGCCAATTTGGTGTTGGATTTTATTCCTCATTTATTGTTGCAGATAAAGTGACCGTTTTAACGAGAAGAGCAGGATTGACCAGTGAGCATGGCGTTAAATGGGAATCAGCTGGAGAAGGCGATTATATCATTGAAAACATTGAGAAACCCGATCGCGGCACACAGGTTATTTTGCATTTGAGATCTACCGAAGATGAATTTTTAGATGAATGGCGAATTCGTCACATCGTCACAAAATATTCTGATCACATCATGATTCCCATTGAATTAAAAACCCAAACTGAAAAAGAGGGAAAAACAGAAGATAAAATGGAAGTCATTAACAAAGCCACTGCATTATGGACACTTCCAAAAAATGATATTAAAGAAGAAGACTATAAAGAATTTTACAAACACATTTCACATGATTTTCAAGATCCATTCCTTTGGGTACATAATAAAGTCGAAGGTAAGCAAGAATATACAACATTATTGTATATACCTTCACATGCTCCTTTTGATTTATATCACCCCGACAAACAACGAGGATTAAAATTATACGTAAAACGTGTTTTCATCATGGATGATGCCGAACAATTTTTGCCATTCTACTTACGGTTTGTTAAAGGTGTTATCGATTCCGCTGATTTGCCTTTAAATATATCTCGCGAAATCTTACAAAATAATTTACTGGTTGAAAATATAAAATCCAGCTGTACAAAACGACTATTAAACACCTTGGAAACTCTTTCCATTGAAGATAAATCAAAATATCAACAATTCTGGAAAAATTTTGGACAAGTGCTTAAAGAAGGTCCAGCCCACGATCCTATTAACAAGGAACAAATTGGAAAATTATTACGATTTTCTAGCACCCATACCGACAATGAAGAACAAAACGTATCCCTGGACGAATATATTTCGCGCATGAAGCCTGAGCAGGAAAAAATATATTACATCACTGCAGAAAATTTTGCGAATGCAAAAACTAGCCCGCATCTTGAACTCTTTAGAAAGAAAAACATTGAGGTATTATTATTATCTGACAGAATTGATGAATGGTTGACTACTCATTTTGATGAATACCAAGGTAAGAAGTTACAATCCGTCGCACAAGGTAATATCGACTTAGGTAAATTAGAAGATGAACAAGACAAAAAACAACTTGAAGAAGTTGAAAAAAATTATGAAAGCATGATTAAACAAATTAAAGAGTTATTGAAAGATCAAATTAAAGATGTAAGATTGACAAGCCGTCTCACTTCTTCACCTGCTTGTGTCGTCAATGATGATGATGACATGGGTAAACAGATGCAGCGTTTGTTTAAAGCAACCGGCCAGAATGTTCCAGCATCCAAGCCTATTTTTGAACTTAATCCAACACACGGACTCATTCAAAAATTGCGCGAAGAACAAGATGATGATAGATTTAAAAACCTGACATGGGTATTATTTGATCAAGCGATGTTAGCAGAACATAATCAGCTTTCCAATGCTGGAGAGTTTGTAACAAGATTAAATAAGTTACTGATGGGAATGTGATATTACAATAGTCAAATAACTACGGCAATTGACATGGCAATCGCGCTACAATCAGAGCCGCGCGCGTCAGCAAGCGTTCGCAGGTATTGCCGTAGTAAAACTACAGATAAAATTAACAACGAATAGCCAGTGGACGCTCCCTAACGGTCGCGGCTCAGATGCTATTGTTACATGATAAAAATGCATGTGAAATATTATTAATAATTTAAATTAAAGGAAATTCTCAGTGTTAAAATTTATTCTAATAATTTTATTAAATTTTGTTTTTGTAAAGCCAATTCAAGCTGAACAAGTACGCGATCCTTTTGCCATTCGCTGCTCAGTGCTATCTTGTAGTATGCTCAAACACTATCCATTGTCTCAATTGCAATTTGTAGGAACACTCTCTCAAGGAAATCCTCCAATCTATTTGGCTCTAATCAAAACACCAAATTCCAAAATGTATTCCATCACAACAAATATGCCCATTGGAATTGAAGGTGGAATTGTAGTAAAAATTACACTCCAAACAATCGTTGTAAAAAACCATCAGTCTGATGTGATCAATTTAACGTTAATAAAGAGAGACCCTCATGAAAATTCCCAAATATCTTCTCGTATTTCTCACGATAGTTTTCATTCATAAAAACTGCTATGGCGAAAACATTAATTTGAATGTGCAACAAGCACCTGTAGCTGGTGTATTGCAATATCTTGCACAAATGAATCATGTGAATATTGTGTTAGGCGAACATGTTACTGGAAATATCACGCTTCATCTTGAAAACGTTTCATGGCAGCAAGCTTTGGAAATTATTCTACAAGAACAAGGCCTTGCATCTAAAAAAATCAATAATGTACTGATGATTCTCCCCATAGAAGAAATGACCACACGAGAAGAATCATTTGAAAGTTTGAATAATCAAATGCCGCTTTCAACAATAACAATTACGTTACATTATTCAAAAGCACAAGATATTGCAAATTCACTTAAAAATCAAAATACCTCATTGTTATCCTCACGCGCAAATATAACTGCAGACCCAAGAACAAACTCATTGTGGGTTGAAGATGTCCCTGAAAAATTAAATGACTTAAAAAAATATATCCAACATATTGATGTCCCTGTAAAACAGGTTCTTATAGAAGCTCGAATTGTCACTATCGATGAAAAACATGAGCAAGAATTAGGTGTAAGATTTGGCCTCACAAGACCTGGAAACAATTTATCCGGAAGTTTCTCTGGTGCAAATCAACTTGCACAAAACATCAATACTGCCACTATAGACCCGCTTTCTCGACTAAATGTGGATTTGCCTGCACAAAATCCACTTTCAGGGAAAATTGCCATTGGACTTGCCAATATTGGAAAAGGAAATTTATTAGATTTAGAACTGTCAGCATTGGAATCAGAAGGGTTCGGCAAAATTATTTCAAATCCCCGATTAATCACAGCCGATCAACAACCTGCATCTATTTTATCCGGTCAAGAAATTCCTTATCAACAAAAAGCAGATTATGGAACCACTAGCATCGCATTTCAAAAAGCCGTATTAAATTTAACCGTCACGCCGCAAATTACGCCAAATAATCAATTACTTTTAACTTTACAAGTTAATCAAGACAGGCCAAACTCGACGCTAATTCATGGTGTTCCAGAAATCGACACACGTGAAATTAAAACACAAGTATTAGTCCATAATGGACAAACCATTGTATTGGGCGGAATATTCGAACAAAACGATAGCCACCAATTGCAAAAAATTCCGTTTTTTGGAAGCTTGCCTTTGATTGGAAAATTGTTTCAACATGATTTCAAACAACGTAATCGACAAGAGTTGTTAATATTTGTCACACCGCGGGTAATATAAATCTGTTACCCTTACGTAGGATAGGCAAATTATGGCAATTGCACTGAATATCCGAGCCGCGACCGTTAGGGAGCGTTCGCTGAGTTATTATTTATCTGTGATCTTATATGGATTTTTTTGAATATCTTTTACTTTATTCTGTCTTGAATTTTTTTCCAATACCTGAGAACGCTCCCTAACGGTCGCGGCTCGGATACGGATACGGGTTCTCTTAAACCCTCATTCAACACTCCTTTCTTCGCTCTTGCTGAATTTTGCTGCGTGCGTAAGGTGAATTATTCAAGACCCAAAAAAAAGACAAAAAGAATTCCTAAAAAGGTTTTTACTGGGTCCCAAATAAATTTTCGGTCACGCTCAGTGTTTTAAACAAACTCATCCTGCGAAAATTTTTTGGGATGACAGGCGTGTTGTTTATCAAATTAATTTTAGACTTATACAGATAAATTATTTTCTATTCGCAGGTTTATTCGCTGAATTTTTAACAGCATATTTCTTTTCAGCGCAATAGTCTAACAACTCTTCCCTAAGACGTTCGTCTTTTATTTTGATTCCAACCGATGTTTTCCCCATTTCAAAAACTTTATCAATCAGTTTTTTCCATGCTTTACTATCTTCGGAATCCGTCGTCAGTGAAATGTATGAATCACTTTTATTTTTTATTTGATTAATAGTGACATCATAAGATGTTGTATCATTTGGTTTATAAGCCGCTTTAATTGGCCATTTATCTACTGCACCCTCAATGACAAAGTGTTTAGTGTCTGAAATTCTTTCAATCGCTTCTTTCATTTCTTCGTCAACGGCGATTTCATTTTTTTGTGTTCCATTTTTCTTACCAATTAATTTACCTTCAATTTTTGCTTGTTCTTTAATACATGAAAGTATAGAGGTTTGCAATTCTTCCATTGAATTTTTATTGCATAATTCATTACCAGGAAAAACTTTTTTCAAAATTCCCTTAATTATTTGATAACCGCAGCTAAAACTGTCTTTTTGTTCATTTGTGCTTGTAACGTTGACATCTGATAATTTTAACGACTTAAACGTTTTTCTTGCTTCATTAAATATCTCTTCCTCAAGATCTGTATAATCTACGATGGAATTTAGGGAATCAAACCCATCTATTGTAATTTTACCTTTATCATCTTTCTTAACTGTAAGGTAAATCCAATGATAGTTGCCAAGATTAAGGGGTACATAGGCTGTATAAGGCCCCTTATTTTTTTTATCAAAGTCGTCTAGCAACCGAAATAGTGTTTGCGCATTTGGATTGGCGTTTTTGTTTAATTCAGCTGTGCCTGTAATATAAACATTATCTTTTACTTTAATAGGGATGGTTTTGGTTTTAGCGGCAAATTTAAATACGTAAGAGATATCGCTTTCCGTTAGCTTATATCCTTTTGGAGGCTTGATCCCTAAATTGCACAAAGCGACATAATCTAAATTTGTTATATTTCCATGAAGTTTTTTTAAATCTTCTTTCGCTTTATCCATAATTTTTTTATAATTTTTTAATTTATCTTTGAGTTTTTTTTCGTCTATTTGCAGTGTAGATTTATTTACTATGTCCGTAAGGACATCTTCTAAAAACAGTTGGGCGAATGCAGTGTCTCTATTGTTAATTTTAGAATACGCACGAACATCATTGACAAAATTCTTTCCAAGCTCATCAATACATTTTTGGATGGTTTTATCTTGATCATCAGGATTAACAGGATAGCCCAAACCTGCCAACTCATAAGCAAGTTTTCTAAATGCTTGAATTTCATCTTTATTTAACTTTTCTGCAGACATATTCGCTCCGGATTCATTCTTAAAAGATACCTAATAAACCTTAAGGATTTATTAACTTTACCCATTCATTCGCTTCACTCGCGAAATTTCCTCCTAGCGCGAATCCTTTCAGCTCATTTTTTTTATTATAAAATAATGCGCGTACTGATTTCAATTGATTATCTGTATTCTGATTTTCAATATTCCAATCTCCCGATTCTTCTAACTTAGGTAATAGTGAAACGATGGGATAACAAGAGGTTTTAACAAAAACAGGTAAAAGCGGGTAAACCACTTCGGTTGGCTCCCCTAATAATGTTTTAGCTAGTGCACGAGCTCCAATTGCGATGGGCCCCACATAAGGCATGATGCTGCCGTTAAACTCAACACAATCTCCTAAGGCATAAACATTGTCCTTATTTGTTTTTAATGTCTTATCTACAAGTATGCCTTTATTGGTCAACACTCCATAAGTTTTGGCAAGCGCGATGTCAGGCTGCAACCCCACTGCACTTAAAATCACCCTTCCAATATATTTTTCAGGGGTGCTTGCATCAAAAAATTGATTAAAAAAACATTGGACGCCATGATGTGCTAATCCATGATGTAATGCAGATCCAACTTCCGCGGGTACTAATTTGGCCAAAGGGTATGGCTCTGGTGCAATTAAATCAACTTGAAATCCACCGTTAATTAAATCATTTGCAAATTCACAGCCCACTAATCCTGCGCCTATGATGGTCACACATTTGGATGTATTTTTTTCACATGCTTCTCGAAAAATTTGATAATCATTTAGTGTATTGACTTGATAAATTTTTTGTTTTAATTGTAAAAACTCAGGCAATATAATGGGTTTAGACCCCACAGCTAAAACTACCTTATTCTGATGAGTATCAATAAAATCGAGATCAGTAAGTGTGGTATGCACCTGCAAACTAATGTTAAATTGTTTTGCAAATTTTTCTGCATGGATTAATTTGAGTTGTTCGGGGGTTTTATGATGTGTAAACGCTGCTGATAGCTGCGGTTTAGAATAATAATCACCATCATCTTGTGTCATCAACGTAATTTCAACGGATGAATCAAGTTTTCTTATCTCTCTAACTAAAGTGTATCCCGCTAAACCGCTACCAATAATGGTTATCAATGGTAATTACTTAATTTTAGCTTCTTCAAACAAAACGTGTTTTCTTAATACAGGATGGTATTTCATGAACTTGAACTTTTCAGTTTTTGTTTTGAAGTTTTTTGATGTGTAGTAGGTATAAGTAATTTTACCTTCTTCATCTTTATGAACTAGTTTAAGTTTTTGTGCACCTTTTTTAGATTTACCCGCCATGAGAATCTTCCTCTAATGCAGCTTTTACGCCGATTTTATCAATTAAATTCAAACCTTTTTTGCTCACTAATACTCGGATAAATTTCCCGGTTTCTTCACAAAAGATTCGTCTTTTATGTAAATTAGGTAAAAAACGGCGGCGTGTTTTTCGGTTAGAATGAGACACATTATTGCCATACATGGGTTTTTTACCTGTAACATCACATTTGAAGGACATTTTTTTACCCCGACATTCAAAAATTCAAAATTAAAATGGAGAGATGCTTTATACCAGAAAGTTTGATTCACTACAACCCTATGCTACGATGCGGGTTTTTTTGGAGAGCGAATTGGATTTAAACACCCATAAAAAAGCATCACACAGCTGGTGGCATGATCTTGTGCTTTTGACAGTACTAATCAGTACGATATTTGCGATTTTCTTGGGTTCAAGGCCTCTCAATGTTCCCGATGAGGGCAGATACTGCGAAATTCCCAGAGAAATGCTGGTATCGGGAGATTTTGTCACCCCGCGAATTAATGGTATCAAGTATTTTGAAAAACCACCTTTATTCTACTGGATGCAGGCTGCCTCTTTACGTGTTTTTGGACAAAGTGACAGGTCTTGTCGGTTAATGGATGCGCTCATGAGCCTTTTTGGATGTTTAGGCATCTATGCGGCAGGAAGAAAATTATATAATCCAAAAGCGGGTTTATTTTCAGCTGTTATATTAGCAAGTTCTTTGCTCTATTTTGCCCTCGCACGTGTCATTACCCTTGATATGACAGTGAGTATCTTCCTCACATTCTCCTTATTAAGTTTCATACTGGGTGTTTATTCGTCAAAATATTTTTACTATTTTGTTTATATTTTTGCAGGTTTAGCTGTTTTAACTAAAGGGTTAATCGGCATTATTTTTCCTTGCAGCATTATTTTTTTATGGCTCTTTTTCACTCGCCAGTGGAAAATTCTTAAAGAATGCAAATTGATAACAGGAGTATTGTTGTTTTTATTGATAACCGTTCCATGGCATGTCATCGTACAACTCAGAAATCCTGAATTTTTTTATTTTTACTTTATTGATCAACAATTTGTTCGGTATCTAACTCTCGAAGCCCATCGATATCAACCCGACTGGTTTTATATACCTATTCTATTGTTAGGGTTAGTACCTTGGACGGGTTTTTTGTGGGGAGGGTTAAAAAATGTTCTCAAATATCACAAATCAGATCCTAAGTCGTTTTATTTACTGTTAAGTTTTATTTTTATATTTGTATTTTATTCACTATCGAAATCAAAACTTGTACCTTATATTTTACCCTGCTTTGGATTCTTAAGTTTGTTAATAGGAAAATATTTTGCGGATTTGGTCGAAAAAGGTATTCACAAAAACAACGTATTATTATTTGGATTTTTATTAAATTCCGCATTATTTATGCTGCTCTCTATTGTTGTTCCATTAAGCCTTTCTGTTGAATTAACAACAAATTATCGACAAGCGGTAAGTTGTATTCCTATCATTGTATATTTATGTCTCGCCAATACATTTTTTGTTCCCTTAGTCTATTGGATAAAAGGATTCGTACTCGCTTTTGTCTTGCAATGTATTTTGGCAGTTTGCGTTTTTTTAAGTCTTTGCAATCTTGCACCTTACATTTACATGGATTCAGTAAAACCATTTGCAGAAAAAATCAATTCATTAATCAAACCGAACGATAAAGTTTTTGTTTACGATTATTATTATCAAGATTTGCCTTTTTATTTGAATCGATTAGTAACCATCGTAGATTGGAAAGGTGAATTAGAATTTGGCAGCCATTATTCTCATGATAAAAATGTGATGATAGATAATACTGAATTTTGGCAATACTGGAATAACCGCAAGGATGAGTCTCAATCAGCTTTTATGGTAATCCCTAAAGATACTTTCGCTACTGTTCAAAATAAATTTATTCGTGAAAATTATTATATAATGGCAACAACCAAAAATGATTTACTGATTAGACGGGTGGCAAAATAAACTATGTTGATGAATATTGTTCCTTTGATTATCTTGACAGCAAGTTTAAATACTGTTGCTCAACTTCTTCTTAAAATGGGCATGGAAAAAATTGGCATATTTTCATTTGCCATTGAAAACATCGTCCCTATTGGAATAAAGCTTGTGACATCACCCTTTATTATGATGGGCGTATTTGTTTATGTTTTTAGTATGATCATGTGGTTATTAGTTCTCTCTCGAGCACCCGTCGGTATTGCTTATCCATTAACTAGCTTAGGTTATATTTTTAATGCCATTGGCGCCTATTATATTTTTGGCGAGCATTTATCTTATTTTCAAATATTGGGTATTTGTTTAATCATTTCGGGTGTGTATTTACTCGCACAACATTAAAATTTCTTTGGAGAGCATCATGGAACAAAATGATTTTTTACCTTTTTCAAAGCCCACTATTTCAGATGCTGCCATTCAAGAAGTTGTAGATTGTTTAAAATCAGGCTGGATCACCACAGGCCCGCGCGTACAAAAACTCGAAGACATGTTGAAAGCCTATCTACACTCTCCCCATGCACTTACTTTAACGACTGCAACGGCAGGGCTTCATTTATCTTTGTTAGGATGTCATTTTAACCCAGGTGATGAAGTCATCGTGCCCGCGATGACATTTGTTGCATCATTGAACACCATAGTACAAGCTGGCGCAAAACCTGTTGTAGTTGATATCAATCCTAAAACCTATAACATCGACATCGATTTAATTGAAAAAAATATTACGCCCAACACAAAAGCCATCATGCCTGTTCATTTTGCAGGACTATCCGTAGACTTGGACGCCATTTATTCACTCGCGAAGAAACATCAATTACGCGTCATTGAAGATGCGGCACAAGCGATTGGAACAAAATATAAAAATCAACTTATCGGCAGTTTTGGTGATACACAAATATTTAGTTTTCATCCCAATAAAAATATCACCACAGGTGAAGGCGGATGTGTCACCACTCGAGATGAAAAATTAGCGAAATATATCAGCTGCATGCGCTTTCACGGCATCGATAGAAATGCCTTTAATCGCTTTTCCAAACAAGGCTCACAACATTATGACGTGATAGAAGCAGGCTACAAATACAATATGTTAGATATGCAAGCTGCTTTAGGCATTCATCAGTTACCTGAATTGGAAAAATTTAACGCCAAAAGAAAACAATTAGCACAACGATATCATGAACTTCTCTCTGGTTGGGAAGAGTGGATTTTACCCGTTGATCCCAATCATCCTGATTCTGATGGCCATGCCTGGCATTTATATACGCCATTATTGAATTTAGATGTCACGCAGAAAAAAGGTATTACGCGTGATGTTTTTATGGATAAAATGAAATTGGAGCATAATATTGGCATTGGGCTCCATTATGATCCACCTTATTTATATGACTTTTACAAGAAAAAATATGGGTTTAAAAAAGGTGATTTTCAACATGCAGACTTTGTTAGCGAACGCATCATGAGTTTACCTTTGTTTCCCCTAATGACGGAACAAAATCAAGACAGAGTAATTCACGCAATGAAAATAATTTTTGGGAGAAAGTAACTGATGAACATTTTTATATTAGGCGCAAACGGCTTCATTGGAAGCAGCTTGGTCGAACACCTTTTAGAAAAAACAGAACATAAGATCACAGCACTAGATATTCGACAAAACAACATTGAACACAGTTTATCAAATTCAAAATTACAGTTTAAACTTGGCAGTTTATTGGAAGAATGTGATTGGATTGAAAATAAAATTCGATCCTGTGATGTAGTGATTCCATTAGCCGCCATTGCAACGCCTGGAACATACGTCACTGATCCTATTAGAATTTTCGAATTAGACTTTGAAGCAAATTTGAGCATTGTGAGATTATGTGTAAAACATCAAAAACGCGTCATATTTCCTTCCACCTCTGAAGTGTATGGTATGTGCCCAGATGAAGTTTTCGATGAAGAAACAAGTAATTGCGTAACAGGGCCTATACAAAAAGAAAGATGGATTTACAGCTGTTCAAAACAAATGATGGATAGGATTATTTATGCCTATGGTTCGCGAAACGGGTTACCCTATACATTATTTCGGCCATTTAATTGGATGGGCCCACGATTAGATAATATTTTAAATCCAAATCCCGCAGGATCTCGCGCAGTCACGCAATTTATTGGTAATATTCTACGCGGCCAACCTATCACACTTGTTGATGGCGGCAAACAACGACGAAGCTTTATCGATATTGATGACGGCATCAGTGCATTATTAAAAATCATTGAAAACAAAGATAACTGTGCACATCAGAAAATTTTCAATATTGGAAACCCCGAAAATGATATTTCTATTCGCGATCTTGTTGAATTATTAATATCGCTGATTAAAACTTACCCTAAATATAAAGCTTTAGCTGAAAAAACTGAATTATTAAATTTATCAGGTGAAGAACATTTTGGAAAAGGTTATCAAGATGTTCCGCATAGAGTCCCGTCAATTCAACGTGCAAAAAATGATTTACATTGGACGCCGCTCATTGATATAAAAACGTCACTCAAAAAAACATTGGATTATCATTTGGAAGAAAAAAAGTGACTTCGGAAAACTTATCTTTTAATTGGAAATCTGAAGTAAGGGATTACGAAATTGATTTTCAAGGCATAGTGAATAATGCCTGCTATTTTCAATACATGGCTCATACAAGAGCATTGCATTTTTTGAAGCTTGGCATTGATTTAGTTAAAATTGCACAAGAAGAAATTAAAGGTGTTTTAATCGAGTCCCATACTAAATTTTTAAACTCCTTAAAATATAAAGATGTTTATCATGTCACTTCAGAATTAACAAGAATAAGCAGGTTTAAGTTATTATTTAATCAAAAAATAATTGAATCGAATAGCAATAAAATTTGTGTCATTGCTCAAAACATTTGCTGTATCTTAGATACAAACAATAAACCCTTTTTTCCTGACATGCTGAATCATTTACCCATTGTGAAAAATTCTGTCAATCCGAAAATTGGTACTAAAATTTAAATTTGCACTTTAAAAACGGAAAACAATCGCTAAACTTGCGCTTTAAATAGTTTTCATTTAGAATGAAAACTATCTTTAAATAGTTTTCATTGGTAATGAAAATGGACATTAACACATTAAAGTCGGTTGTGGCTGAACAAAATGCAATGCTTGGACTTTCAGAAGCATGGACGCCTCGTGAAAGATTGGCGGATATTGAACCTTACTTAAAAATTTCTCATGCAGTGATTATTTCAGGCATGCGGCGTTGCGGCAAATCAACATTGCTTGCCCAAATTTTGCAAACTCATTCTCCTGATAAAATATACTACCTGACTTTTGAAGATGAAAGATTATTAGAATTTACTGTACAAGACTTTAATCATTTATTTGAAGTTTTTAATGAGCTTTACGGGAAAAGAAAAATATTTTTCCTGGATGAAATTCAAAATATACCAAAGTGGGAGGCATTCGTCCGAAGAATGCAAGAAGATAATTACAAATTTTTCATTACGGGTTCCAATGCATCAATGTTAAGTAAAGAATTAGGCACACGGTTAACAGGGCGTCACGTTGTTGTTGAATTATTTCCTTTTTCATTCAGAGAATATCTTTTATTTAATCATTTACAATTTCATGTAAATGATTTTCTTCATACGCAAAAGCGGGCAGAATTAAAACGTGCCTTTCAACAATACCTTAAATTCGGGGGCATGCCAGAATATTTAAAGTATCAAGATCTTAATTTGCTAAAACGTGCTTATGAAGATATTTTATATAGAGACGTGATGGCACGGCATGACATTAGTAATGAAAAAGCATTGCGAGAATTAGGATTGTTTTTAATCAGCAATATTGGTAATTTAATTTCATTTAATAAAATTAAATCCATATTACAATTGGGTAGTGTAAACACAATAAAGAATTATATTCAACATCTTGAAAATGCTTATTTGTTTTTTACCGTTAACCAATTTAGTTTTTCGGTCAAACAACAAATGATTGCATCTAAAAAAATATATGTTATTGATAATGGCATTGCCGAGTCTGTTGCTTTTCAGTTTTCTAAAAATGAAGGACACTATTTGGAAAATCTTGTGTTCATCGAATTAAAAAGAAAATCGCATAATGTGGATATTTTTTATTACAAAACATCACAAGGACAGGAAATTGATTTTTTACTTTTTGCAAAAAACAAAATAGAATCTCTTATCCAAGTTGTTTATTCTTTTAAAGACAAGTCAACACGAGAACGTGAAATAAATGCCCTGTTAAACGCGATGCAGGAAACAGAATTAACATCAGCAATGATTCTCACCTATGATCAAAGTGAAAAAATAAAAATTAATGGTAAGTTGATTTCTGTGGTGCCCGTTTATCAGTGGTTGTTAACAAAATAATTAAATCTGAGATTATCTCAATCCCCAACTTTTCAAAAACGCATCTTGGTTAGGCTCACGCCCGCGAAAATTCTTAAATAAAACATCAGGTTCCACGCTTCCACCTTGTGATAATAATTTGTCTAAAAATGATTTCCCCACATTGGCATTAAAAATTCCTGCTTCTTCAAATAAACTGAATGCATCACAAGATAAAACTTCCGCCCATAAATAACTATAATATGCGGCAGAATATCCGCCATCAAATATATGCGTAAATACATGTGGAAATCTTACAAAATCGAATTTTTTAATAACCGATACTTGATCAGAAATATCTTTGTAACAATTCATGACATAATTGACATCATCCGGTTTTTTTAAATGCAGATGAAAATCAAATAATCCAAACTCTAATTGTCGCAGCAATTGCAAACCAGCCATAAAATACCTTGATTCTATGAGTTTTGTCATGAGTTGATCTGGCAATGTATTGTGGGATATTAATTTTAACACTTCTGGCTGCCAACAAAAATTTTCCATGAACTGGCTAGGCAATTCTACTGCATCCCAAGGAACCCCATGGATACCTGCAATATCTAATCTATCAATTTTAGTTAACAAATGGTGCAAGGTATGTCCGAATTCATGAAACAATGTAATGACATCGTCGTGAGTTAATCCTTGTGTTGGCCCTAAAAAATTACATGTTAGAAATGCAATAGGAATTTGACTTTGATTATCATTGATTTTATATCTTGAACAAAAATCATCCATCCACGCACCTTCACGTTTTAATTTTCTTGCGTATAAATCACAATAAAAAATTCCAAGTAAAATGTGATCTTTATCATATATTTCGAAACATTCCACCGTTTTATGCCATACATCCGTGGGCACAGTGCGTTTAATAATCGAAATTTGATAAAGCTTACTGACTAATTTAAACAAACCTGTAACAACCGATTCTGTTTTAAAGTAAGGGCGAAAACTTTCTTGTTGAATATTGTATCGCTCGTGATTAAGTTTTTCACTGTAAAAACTCACATCCCAAGGCAAAATGGAAAAGCCTGCGTAATCATTTAATTCTTCTAATTCTAACTGGGCTTTTGGTTTCACCGCCTCGACCAAATCAGTAAGAAACTCTATAACTTCCTTAGAAGTTTTAGCCATTTTTGTCTGCAAAGAATATTCAGCGTAATTTTCATATCCTAACAGTTCAGCCATATCATGTCTTAAGGATAAAATGTCTTCCATTATTTTTGTATTGTCGTATTCTGGATGAGCGCCTAACTCACTCGCACGCGTATTATAAGATCGATACATGGATTCTCTCAATCCACGATTTTCAGCGTATTTTTGTATGGCGCTATAACATGGATAATCAAGAGTCAGTATTTTATTTTCAGGAATTAAATGTGCGGGAATACCTTTGAGTAATTTTTTTTCATCTTTCAAATCGATACGATATTCAAACGCGCCTGTTGCATCTAACACATTTTCACCAAATTTAGTTTCTAACTGAGAAAGCTCTTTTTCTATTCTTGCAAACATCATTTTTTGCGTTTCACCTAAATCGGCACCTGAAAGTTTAAAATCCCTCAGCTTCAAAAATGTAATTCTTTTTTCTTCCTGATTTTTGGGAGAATACATTTTAAATGCATGATAAAGTTTTTCATGGTGAGAAAGGGCAGTTTCATAATCGGATAATAATGGCAAACATGCCATATAAGCATCTCTTAACTGACTTTCGCTTTTCACTGCATGCAAATGAGAAATAGGTGACCAAAAAATCTGTAAGCGGTTTTCTAATTGCTCAAGAAAATGAATAGGATCAGATAAAGAGTCATTTTCTAACTTTTTTAGATTTTCTTTAAGAATATTTTCAAGTGCTGGCTGGATTTTACTAGCGATAATATGGTTAAATTGTGGTAATAACATAGTTTTGAGACATCCTTTAATATCATGATTGACGAAAACGGGTTTCGTGCCAATATTGGTATGATAGTTATGAACGACAATGCCAATTTATTATGGGCGAGACGGCTAAGACAAAATGCCTGGCAGTTTCCCCAGGGTGGTCTTGCGCCAAATGAAACCCCAACCGAAGCATTATACCGTGAATTATATGAAGAATTGGGTTTAATTCCCGAGGATGTCAAAATTTTAGGCTCGACACAGGAATGGCTTCATTATCGTATCCCCAGTATGTATATTCGTCACAATAGTTTGCCGCTTTGTATTGGTCAAAAACAAAAATGGTTTTTAATTAAATTACTTTCAGATAATAGCCGAGTTTGTTTGAATAAAACCGATACTCCAGAATTTGACTCTTGGCGCTGGGTAGATTATTGGTATCCCATTAAACGCGCGGTTTATTTTAAACGACAAGTATACAAACGCGCCCTTAAGGAATTTTACCCCATCGCATCCAATTACCATCACGGACTCCATTTTGAAAACGACTAAAGAAACGCTTGCAATTTTTGATTTTGATTGCACCATCACCACTCGTGATACTTTATTGCCATTTTTATTTACCCTCTCTTCTTTGTGTAAAAATATTCTAAATTGTATCACTCTCATACCCACACTTACCGCATATAAAATACAATGCATGGATAATCACACCGCAAAAGAAAAATTACTCATGACTTTTCTAAATCACTACTCTTTTCCAATCTTTGAAACCAAAGCGAGTGATTTTGCGAAAAACATGATTCCACCACTGATAAAACCAAGTGCTATTAAACGGATTCAATGGCATCAAGAAAAACATCATCGATGTATAATCATCAGTGCAGGCTTAGAAAACTACATCACTCCATGGGCATATTCAATTGGAATTACGGAGGTATTAGCAACAAGAATCACTGTTGAAAACAACAACCTCAGCGGAAAAATGTTAGGAAAAAATTGTTATGGCCCCGAAAAGGTTAGCCGATTAGAAAAATTATTAGATCAAAATATTCAAGCCATAAAAGAAAACTACACTCTCTTTGCTTATGGAGACAGCCGGGGTGATCAAGAATTATTAGCTACCGCAGATTTTCCTTTTTATCAAACCATGCCCGCCGGATGAAAGCCTATTTTCTTCAATACAAAAATACGCTTGTTACCTTGCTTTCGTTGAGCATTATTGCCCTTGCAACCCTGTTATATATTTTACGCGTAAAAGTATCTGGACATTATTATGGCAATACAGATTTTTTTACCTTTTATGAATCCATGCGGTTTTATTTTTCAGGGCAAAATATTTATAGCCCCATACTCATTGAAAATGACAAATTACACTCTATCTTAACAAAATATGGAAATTTAAATCCGCCTTTCTTTACCATTTTACTATTACCTTTATATTTTTTTAATTATGCAAATGCCTTAGAAATTTGGACGCTGTTATCTTTACTCTCGCTATTCATCAGCATTCATATTATTTTAAATCAATTTAAACACTTTCAACCTCATCGGCTCATCATCACTGCTGGTTTCCTGATATATATTGTTAACTCAGAGAGCATTTCTTATGGGCAAGTATCAAACTTTATATTACTGCTCATTGCAGGAAGTTGGGTTTTAGGCAGAACCCATAAAGATGTTAGTGCCGGAATCTTAATTGCACTCGCTTGCGCTATTAAATTATTTTGCGGGTTATTTTTAATTTATTTCTTAGTCGTTCATCGATTTAAATTATTTTTTAGTGCCGTTATTACAGGAATACTGATTTTTTTAATCACACTCTATTTATTTGGAATTAAAAGCTATATCAGCTATCTTAATACGTTACAACACGTTTCATGGTACGCGGAAAGTTGGAGTGTATCCTTTAAAAGCTTCATCATGAGAATATTCTCGCCTACAGAAAATAATTTTGCCTTATTCAATTTTCCACATTTGGCACAATTTTTAATTATTTTTTTATCTATTAGTTTAGTAGTTTGGTTAATTAAAACATGGTCTGAATTAACCACTCTCCGAGATAGAAAATTAAGTTTTGATTGTGGATTTTCTTTAGTCATTCTTTCCATGTTATTGCTGTCACCTTTGGGTTGGACATATTACTTTAATATTTTTATTATCCCTTATTTATTATTAATCAAAGAAAGCCGGGATGACAAAATACATCTAACCTGTTGTTTTTTATTATTTATTAATTCTTTTTCAGGAAGTTTGTTAAAAACGTATGAGATAAAAAACACGGCGCAAATTTTATACAATGGCGGTATTGGATTTTATGTCATGGTTATTATGCTAATACTCACCATAAGATTGTCTTATCAGAGAATCAGCCTGGTTCCAAATCAAAATTCACCTCAGAAATTTATATCTATACCACTTTGGTGGTTCATTTATGGAATTGCTTTTGTGCCTTCTGTTATTTCGCAGTTGAATGTGATTAAAAACATGATTGAGTTGAGCGTGTAAGTAGGCTTGATTACTATAACGAAATTCGTTCTAGCGCGCTTGGTACAAGCGAAGGATTTTGGTTGGGTTTACAATCCGATTATGACTTAGAAGAAAGGCGCCATCTAATTGGTAAAGCGTTAA
>Ga0068855_100000987_pt1 | contig 35467 bp, 18 predicted proteins | sample KBSCornC52_FD_66592 | JGI IMG/M metagenome (GOLD analysis project Ga0068855, IMG submission 66592) | Corn rhizosphere microbial communities from Kellogg Biological Station, Michigan, USA - KBS Corn C5-2 | ecosystem: Host-associated > Plants > Roots > Rhizosphere > Soil ...
GGACCCGATACTGAGATCACTCACATTACGACGCCGCACGATGGCAGTCACGTTCCATTGACGTTTGGGGTTTCCGCAGCTGCTTCCGGGCCAGATAGCGCGGGGCACATGCAGATTTTTGTGGATGGAGTCGTGCACGCAGACTATCCGAACGTGAAGGCGTTGCCGATCGGAACGACAATCAGCCTCGCCACCTCAGGAACCCATCGCGTTACGGTTCAGACCTACGACAATACAAGGGGGAGTTGGGCGAAGTCGGTGATCTTTGTGACAAACCCATGAGTGTGTCGTGCGCTGTGCTTCTCATGGCAGGCGCGGCGTTCCTCGTCGCGGGAACCGCCGCGCCTTCCTCTGCCGATAGGTTTTTTGCTTGGCCACCCGATACTTCTACAACCTTTCAAAATCTATTCCATATAGAAAACTCAAGGAGAGGGAGGAACTTCCACTTTCTCCGCCATATTTAGGCTGTTTTAAGAACACGCGAACGATTCGAGCCAATTGACACGACAAATGCGATGACATATTATCCGGGCGCTCTTCAATCGTGGTCCCGCACCACTGCGCCATGCTGGCTAAGACAACAGCTTCGGAATGAGTTGGCACCCTATACATTACGCTGTGCTCGTGCTGATCGCGCTCGGTCAGTCTCGGCTGATATCGGCGCAGTTCTTAGACGGATTTGACAATCTGAGACTTGATCCGGACAATGGCTGGTTTTTTAAAACTGGCGACGGCACCGCCACCATGGACTTCCGCCTGGGAGGGCCAGGCTACGCTTCGATCTTCGTAGATGGAACAACCGACAGGCGTGGAATCTGGTGGGCACTGATTGAGCGAAAAGTCTCCGACAATATGGACCTCACGCTCATGCAAAAGCCAGGCCATGAATTTCGCATTGAAGCGAGGGTTCGATCGAGCCATGCGCCGCGACGGATCAATCTGCAGGTCTTGACGCAACGAACCACGGACTATGAGTCTCAACTGATGGAATATGACATCCCAGACACTGACCACTGGCATACGTTCAGCATGACCACCCGTGGCTTCGATGCTAAACCTGGAGACACAATTTTTGGTCACTTAGCGCTAATGGATTGGGGGCTGGAAAAATACCGTCTGGATATTGATTACATAAAAGTGGACCTCATTGATGCCGCCACGGCAGGACCCGATAAAGGCGAGGCAGTTCCTTACCATCCCCCCCTAGCGGACCCAAGAAGTTTTGGTCAGAAAATTAAAGTCGCGGCGGACAGTTCGATTGATATTGAAAACCCAGATGTCAACGCCAATGATTGGTACGTCCAGGATGCATCGGGTAAGAAGATCAACCTGCTCACTGTGGATGGTACCCATTATGTGATCTTGCGTTGGGACCTGAAGGAATTTGCTGGAAAGAAGGTGGCCGGCCACGGATTGCTGGAATTGACGACGCACTCAGTGCAGCAAAAAGCGGAGCGCATCAAGGACTTCGGGCTGGTGAGGGTTGTTGAAATCTTAGGTGGCGATCCCAAATGGGACCAAACAACTGTGACCACCGATAGCTTTTGTCACTATCAGCCGCTTAATCGGGTACTCAACACGCAGATGATCATCGATTGGCCGATTACGGAGGGAGATGGCGGAAAGACCTATTTGACCATTGGTCATCCAGTTTTACAACGACTGATCGATGGAAAGACACTGGGCATTGCCATCAAGCCGTTGGGCGCGATCGATGCTTCGTTTTATTCAATGGAAAATGAGAACGGGGAAAATAGCGCAAAGCTGTATTTCAACCTTGAGAAGTGAACGCGTATAGCCACGTGCGGGTTTCAGTGCGTCCGGAGGATTCATGAGCACTTTGCGAAAGCCGTTGTCCATCCTCTTTCTGGCAGGCCTCTTCAACGTACCGACGCTTGCCCAGAATCAACAGACCAAGCCGCAGCCACCTCCCGCGCAACTAGCTCCGAAGACGGTGCCGAACGAGGTGCAGCTCTTCATTCCATATAAGCGATATTCCCTCGAAGACAATCAGAGCATCCTGAAGCTCTATGCACCGTTACGCGTTTCGGATGTCTCAGATGGAATGGATGTGGTTGGTTTGCAGGACGTTGGCATCGCCGACGAAGCCATCCAGCCACTTTGGCGCGACACGCAAAATTTCACTCACCGCATCGTGGGTATTGCCGTGACGGCACGATACGTTCCCACGAACAAGCGTTTAGCGAAAATCCCCCCAGAGGAAGTCGATAACTGGTATGACAACATCACCGGAGAACCGTTCATGGATGCACTTTTCCCAGGTTGCGTACTGGTACTTGATGCCGAGGGTGACGGAGACACTCGCAGCATCGGCTCATCCAATATTCTGGAGTGGCAAAAGCTGGGAATGCTAGGGGTCATCACTAGCGGCGGTCTGGCAGATAGTGACGAGATCATCGCTCACAAAGTCCCCGCGTACCACAAACGAAAAGGGCGCGGATTCCGCCCGGGCCGTAATGAAATCGAATCGGTAAATCGCCCGATCAACCTGGGCGGCGTACTCGTCCGTCCCGGAGATGTTGTAATGGCAGACGGGGACGGCGTGATTGTTGTCCCACGTGAGCACGCCGAGGAAGTAGCCAAAGCGGCGATGCAGTTCCTCGACAACATTGGCCTCGAGCGGTATCAAAAAACGCAGAAGGGCGGGAAACCATGAATAGACGACCGGCTCGTTCCACCACTGCCGACTCAAAGTGGGACTATGGCCAATCTGCGACGTCTGGCGAGGGTTCCACGTTTGCAAACGCCGAGTCCTCTTGAGAGACAGCCGGCTGCGCGGATTGAGGCGGACTACAGTCGTTTTCTCCTGCGGGCCGCATGGCAGTTATCCCACCAAGTCGTGCTCGAGCCTAACAACGGGTCTACTCGTCACAGACCAAAGCTCGCAGCGTTCAGCGAAACGAGAATATCGTCGCTAGCAACTGTAAAGTCTGGAAAGTCCGATGGCATCGCAGCTCCGGGCTTTAGCACCGTCACGTTAAGTGTGGAGTCGAAGTTTGTGACGGGAAGAGTCGGGTCGAACACGGTCGCTGCTTGTGCAAAGATGAGAGCGGACAATCGTTGCAATGCATCGTTGTCTTCGACGAACAGGCTTGAAAGATCATGGTTAAAAGCGTCTCCGACCTTGTTGCCAAAATCAGCCAACGCTTTCAGAGCCTCTACAGGTTTGTTGGCGTCCACCAATGCATTGAAAGCGGCTGCATCCAATGCAGCAGCGTGTGCAGCTGAAACAACCTGGCTTTCACCCAACAACAAGGAATTCTTGAGTAAACCCAGGTTCATATCCGTCATGGCCTGATTGAAGAAGTCCGTGACTCCGCCGGTGGGATCGAAACGGTCGGCAAGGTCCGACTGCCCAGCAGCCAGCAAACGCGCCTTCGCTCCTGCGAGCTGCGCCTTGAAACCCTGCGCAGATGTGTTGTCTCGCGCGGCTGCGGCCATTGCCTTCACCGCATTAATGTCCGCAGTATCCCAGTAGGTGCCGTCGTATACCGAGGAAGGATTGCCATTGAGAACGATCGCATTTCGAGGGGGAATCGCAGCGTAGAGCAAGACCAAATAGGCAGAAGCAAGATTGGCGTAGCGACTGCCGTCACGGAAATAGTAATCGCGCAAGTAACGCTTCAAGAGAAATTGCAGGGTCAATGACAATTCCTTGTAGACGTCGGCTTTCTTGTCAGCAACGGTATTATTCAGCCAGGCCAGCGGGATGGCGGCGGGCAGCATAATATCCAAGGATACGAGTGTATTTCCCGGCACCGTCAGAAGATGGCCGGTGGTGGCCCATTTATCGAACGCCGCGTTATCCGGAAAGGCCTTGCGCATGAACTGGACAGCGAACGGCTCAACATGAGCATCGAGCTGGCTAAGCGTCATTTTGGTTACTTCAAGACGTATAGAGGATGCACTCGAGCCTAGCCTATGCAGGTCAGTTTCGGTATCGGCATGCACGCGCAACATCCCATCCGCCAAAAGCTTCTGCGGAATCTGCGCTGACAGAGCAATCGAAGTGCTGCGCCAGTGTCGTCCCCGCCACAATGATGTGAGGGTATTCTTGCTGACTTGTGTGCCAGTGAATGACAACTGATAAGTAGTCAATCGACCACTGCTTTCGTCAATTGCGTTGAAAGACGTGGTTGCGTTGCTAATCCAATCTCCTTCTATCTTCAGGAATGGTAGCGTCAGGTCAACATGTGAATGGCGCTTGATCTGATGGGTCAGAGCGCCATTTCTGAGCACTACCCCTGCACGCGGTTCTGTCAAGAAGTCGTCCAGCTTTCCTGACAATAGTTGCTGAAGAGCAGTGGTAACTCCTGGAACGTCCTCGGCGTGGCCGAAGTTGAAGACGGCATCGATCAGTGCGGTGTCGGTTGTGGTCTGCTGATAGGTGGCGGTCAGTTGCGCGGTGTAGGTAGTGTTCAATGCCTTTACCGCCTTGCTGTACAGATCGCCAAACTTCCCGAGCAGAGTCTTGATTGTGCTCTGAAGTTTTTGAATGTCCTGTAGGACAGGCGTGTGCCCGAGAAACGTCTCAAGCTTGCTGAAAAGCAACTTGTCGAGAACAGTCGCGGGGTCGCCTTGAAGGTCGGAAAGGATGGCATCAAGCCCCAAGCGTTTGTCGACGTCCGTTACAATTTGACTCAGCAACTTCTCGACTGGCTGCCCTTCAAGGAAATCAACCACTTTCTGCGCGGCCTGATGGGCGCTGTCCGGGATTGATTGCAGGAGGGCCATTGCGCCGGCATTCGCGAGCCCCTCCAAATATTGGCCGAGCGGCGAAGCGAACAGCGGTAGCCCAAGGCTATTGATTTTGGTTTCGAGAAAAGTCGCAAGACCGCTGCTGTCTTTGTTCGCCACGAGCTGAGCCGCTTGCTGAATATCGGAAAAATCAGGAATATTCTTCTCTGCCAGCTTTACAAACAAGCTCGCTGCGGTGCTCGGAAGCGCTTGCCACCGCTTGGCTAGGTCTGTCAGTTTGGCGATTCCGGCTGCAAGGTCGAGGCCGGTAACCTTTTTCACAAGATCCGTAACATACTGCGGACCAAATTTGTTGATCCAATTATCGATCGTTTTTGGGTCTTCAAGATCATTGAGGAGCTGAAGCGCGTGAACGCCAAGAGTAGCCTTGACCAGATCCGTAAAGTTCTGTGGCGCGGGCACAGAAGGCGTAGCAGCAACGGATGCTGTCAATGCAAAGTCGAAATCATTTAGCTTGAGTTTGTAAATCCGCACCCGAACAACTGGGTCGGCATTTTCGCGGCTGACCACTACTGCGTATTTTCCTTGTGTGGTCAAATCAAACGCAGCTTTAAGGCCGAGTTCGAGTTTCAATCCGATGTCGCCAGCGATTGCCCCCTCGCTCACCTGCCTGATCCAATTGAATTCGTGCCCAAAGGTCGCTGACACAGAGAACGTCAAAGTGCCACCGACCTCCGCAAGAAGGTGTGTGCGAGGTTTGATGTCGTCTGCGGTGCGAACATGAACGGGCAACTTCCAACTCTGGGCCACACTTCGAAGAGCGTCGTTCGTTCCAGTACTGCGAGGGAGTTGCTGAAGAACGCAGAAGAAAAGACTCCCCTGAAGGCCGGCGCTAAAGTCAATCGTACCCGCGCCCGCTCCCAGCGCGATGCTGCCGGACCCCGAGACCTTGGCATCGGCGCCCCACCTCAGCATGACAACGCTGAGTTCGGGGTCGCTTGATAAGCTGAATTTTGTATCCGCCACTGGTCCAAGCGCAGAGAAGAAGGTGCTGCTCGTGGGGTCTGGGTAGACTGCCAGTTCCGCATAGACATCCCCGCTCGCTTTGAAGCCGACCTTCCCGCTCCCGCTCAGAAAAGTAATATTGCTCGCCTGTGCACCGGCTTTAGCTTCGACGTTGTCTACCACGAATTCATCTTGCCCTAGGGCTTGATTGGTGGTGATCTTTTGCAGTGCTGTGGGATTGGTCTTATTGGTGATCTCAACAGACACAGACCCATTGCCATCGAGGAAGCCAGAGTTGATGAGGTCCTTGTCGAGATCGTAAATGCCGGGCGTCGCCACAATCGTTCCTCCGTCGAAAACAGAATCCGCTGATTCTTATCAGCCTCAATTTCCTCTTCCAGTTACCGAGTGCGTTTATGCCGAAATGCGGCTCGCTCGCGCTACGCGGAGAGATGGATCCAGGCACACAACTACTTTTCTTGGGAAGGTCCCCGACGCACAAGCCCCCCGGATGAGATCATGAAAGCCTCATCCTTCGCTTCGCCGAGGCGAACATAAACTATGCGCAAACAACCGTGATGTCAAGACATGAATTAATTCCTCGTTCATGAGCAGTTGTTCCAAAATCGGAACAAGATACTTCGTTCAGATTACGAAATCCGGACAACATTCAGCATCGGCCCATAAGCTAAAGACGACGAAACTCCGTGCCATGAAGAGTGCCTTGGTCTCTCTGGTGGTCTTGTACTCCGGTTCTAAAAGATTCGGCCGGTTGATAGCGGTTGTATCTTAGGCGCGTGCAGGATTTTTCCGAAATAAGCGAAAAGGTCGAGCTTTGTTGGTAATCCAGGTTTTCTGTCCGCTGGAGTGTGGAAGGTTCATCGATGCCCTTTGGCCAAGTCATAGTTAAGAGACGTCTTGACGGGCAGCACAATCGTCACCATGCAACCGTGCCGATCCGAATGATTCTCTAGTCCTAACGAACCACCATGCGCCTCTGCGATTTGCCGAGAAAGCACAAGTCCTATGCCGCTACCCATGGGCTTGGTTGTATAGAACGGAACAAATGCGTTCGTAGGATTCATCAATCCCGGCCCGGTGTCCTCAATCCGGATGATCAGGTCATCCCTCACTGTGCTCCAAGACAAGATAATGGGTTCATAGATCTCTGCGGATTTTGATCCATTGGAATTTGTGTTGGCGCCTGATTCCTCAAGGACCGCTTCGGCTGCATTACGCAGTAGGTTGATTAGCATTTGTTCAATCTGGTCCGAGTCTGCCAACAGAGTCACATCAGGACCTGCGATTACTTTCACGGGCACCCGGGTTTCCATGGCGGAAGCGCGCTGAGCAAGTGCCGAGATCGAACAGCTTTGAAACGATGGAGGAGGCATCTGCGCGAGCAGGCGATATCCCTGCAAGAAGCGATTGAGTGAGCCGGCGCGACTTTCGATGATGCTCAACCCTCGCTCAAAATCCTGGTGTTCTTCTGCCCTAATCACTCCTTTGCCCACTCGCGAATGTAGGCTGCCAGCAATCGACTTAATCGGAGCAAGCGAGTTATTCAACTCGTGTCCGAGAACGCGGATCAACCGCTGCCACGCGCGTCGTTCCTCTTCCCGCAGAGCTCGGCTGACATCAGAAAGCACGACCAGTGTGTGTGGAATGCCCTGTTGTCGAAATGAACTGCGTCGCACAAACCATCGGGCGTCCGTTCCGAAATGCAGTTCTATCAGGGATTCGTTTTCACACGACAGACAAGTACCCAACCCGAGTTCAATGCTGGTCTTGCCTATCACTTTGGCTGCGCGGGAATTGAGAAGCTTTTCTCCAGCCGAATTAACGAGTTGCAGGCTGTTCTGCGGGTCGAAAGCAAAGATGGGAATATCTACTTCTTCGACTACGCGTTGCAACAGAGCCGTTGCCTCGATTGCACCGGTGCGGTGTTTGGCAAGCAAGTCGGCGAGCGCATTTACCTCAAACGAGAGTTCCCCGAGAGCATCGTTGGGGATGGCGAGCCTTGCGCGAAACGAATAGTCCTCATCCCGTAAGGCTCCCACCACGTTCGCAAGGGTCTGGAGTGGCCGGATAATCTCATCGTGGAGCGCGGCGCCAATTAGCAGACAGGCAAGCAACTGGGCACCAATGAGACTCAACTTGGACTGTACTGACCACGGTTGTGCCCAAATCAAGGCACCGCTGACGAGGAGTCCTGGGGTTACCAACAGAACTGAAAAACGGATGACACGTCGCTCGAATGGAGCACGGCTCTTTCGTTTTTTGCGGGTTGCGAAACCAGTGACGCTTGGGCTAGAGCCCATACTTTTCCATCCGCCGATACAGAGCGCCGCGGCTCAGGCCCAGAGCATCTGCCGCTTGGCTTACGTTCCCTTGAAAGCGCTGCAGCGCCTTGCGGATTAGGATACTTTCAACGGCTTCCAGACTCAATTCTTCAAGGTTCTGGGCCTGTGCTTTTGGCGCACTTAGCCCGAGATCGCCGGTTTGAATCTGGTCGGTACGAGCCATGAGGACAGCTCTTTCCATCGTGTGTTCCAACTCGCGCACGTTGCCCGGCCAGGAATATTGAAGAAGGGACTGCAAGGCCGTCGGATCGATCCCTTTCACTTGGCAGCGGTAACGCAACGCGTAATGGGAAAGAAAATGCATGGCCAGCGCGGGAATGTCCTCTCGTCGCTCTCGGAGTGCCGGCAAATGAACTTCAACTGTATTCAGGCGAAACAAAAGATCCTCGCGAAACTGCCCGCCCTCACATGCCGCCTTCAAATCGCTATTTGTCGCCGAGATCACGCGCGCATCAATTTTCTTGCTGCGCGACGACCCTACCCGTTCGATTTCTCCCGATTCGATCGCGCGCAGTAGCTTTGCTTGTTGCCGGAAAGGAACATTGCCGATCTCATCCAGGAAAATTGTGCCGCGGTCGGCAAGTTCAAAACGTCCAATACGGTCCGTACGGGCATCCGTGAACGCGCCTTTCACGTGGCCAAATAGTTCGCTTTCAAAAACACCTTCAGCAAGGCCGCCGGTGTTAACGGCAACCCAAGGCTTGTCTTTTCGCAGGGAGAGCGCGTGGATGGTTCGGGCTACAACCTCTTTGCCAGTGCCATGCTCGCCGGTGATCAGTACATTGGCATCTGAGGGCGCAATGCGAGTAACCGCTTCCAGAACCGGAACCATGCTCGGAGATGTTGCGATGAACTCTGGCCTGCCAAGCGCGTTGAGCAGGCGATTCTCCGCAGAAAGCCGCTCGGCCTCCTGCAGAGCGCGATGTAACTCTACCTGCGTCCGCAAGATTGAGAGCAAGCGCTCGTTCTCCCATGGCTTCTGGATGAAGTCACGCGCCCCACGCCGCATAGCTTCTACCGCCAGTTCGACGTTCCCCCAGGCGGTCATCACGATGACCGGCATGGTGCTGTCCTGAGCGACGACTTCGGACAAGAGGTCGAGACCTTCCCGGCCGGACGTTGTATCACGAGCGTAGTTGAGGTCAATCAGCACTGCATCGTACTGTTCGCTGTTCAGCGCATCGCGTGCAAGCTCTGGCGTGCGGACAGCATCTACTTTGTAGCCGTGAGGCTTAAGCAGCAACTCGATGGCCTCGAGGATGTGCTGCTGATCATCGGCTGCCAAGATGCGTGGTGCAGCCGGATTTTTGGTCAATGCGGCTGGGACATTTACCTCGTGCGGCTTGGCCGAAGCTGGCATTCCCTGAACTCTGGTTCGATGCTTCTACGGGGTCGTGGAGCTTACCTTCCCGGTGAGCGCATCCTGAATTTGGATTCCATTATGATCCAAAGTTGAGCCGGCCGCACGGTCCACCTCAATTCTGGCCTTCTGGTAGACCGTCATTGCCGTTACCAGGTCTAGTTCCGCGAGAGCAAGATCACGCTGAGCCGTCATGGTTTGGTAGGTCGAACCGGCACCCAGGGTTTGCTCTTTCTGGGTAATCTCGAACGTTCTCTGAGCCAGGTCCCTCGCCTTCCGTGCAGCTTCGACTCGAGCTGCGGTCTGCTCCAGTGCGTATTCCGCGTTGCGGACCTCAATGCGGATCTGTTTGCGCAACTCCTCACGCCGGAGTTCAGCTTGCCGATATTCAAGTTCAGAACGATACTGGTCCGCCTTTGCGACCCGATTGCGGAGGGGAATGTTCAAGTTGAATCCGACGTAGTAATCCGGCGCCGTATTGTTGAATGCATTGGCCAGAGCGCCAGAAAAATCTATGGGGACGTTCGATGCATTTGGCACCCCTGGCACGTTGTAAACAGGATTCAAGGGTCCGGCCAGTCCCGACCCACCGTAGAAAGCTACCAGAGAAAGAGACGGTAGTAAGGCATTGCGGGCTGCTTTCCGGCTGATTTGACGATTGACGAGATCCACGTCTGATTCGGCGAGTTCTGGCCGCTCATGAAGGGCTTCTGCAATCAACTGATCGACCGACTGTTCCAAAGGGACGATCTGTGCTGACTGCAAGGTATCGGTTGGCACTACCTTCACGGCTTCCAATACCGGATCATCGAGCGTCTTCGTGATCGCATTTTTCATCAGCAGTTCCTGAAGTTGTAGGCTCGTCCGCGCGACCGTCAAGTCCTGATCGCGCTTAGAGACTTCAGCTTCAGCCTTCATGACGTCCATGGCAGGAATGCTTTCTAGTTGCAGCTGCTTTTTTGCGTTCTCAAGTGATTGCGTGGCGAAGGCCACGGATTGCTCATTCACTAGGGACTGCTCGTAAGCATTCACCAGGTCCCAGTAGATGTTCTCGATCTGCGTGACAGTCGCGATCACTTGGTCCTTGAAAGCGATATTGGAAATTTTCTTATTGTTGTTCGCGATCCGTAGATACCGCAGATTCGGGCCAAAGCCAAAGCCTGAAAGCAGCTGCTGCTGTACTGTAAACCGGTACATCGTGCCCAGCGCCGGCGACAAATTGAAGAAAGGGCTGTTCGTGGTCTGCCGATTATTATTGAATTCGAAGGAAATGCTTGATCCCGTCGCGAATGCCTGCGTGATGCCGACATTTGCCTGGCCAGTATTGAGTTGCAGTAGCGGCACACCGTAAATTCGCTGGTTCGCGAGTTGTGTCGTCTGATGCTCTGCGCCAATCGACGCGATGATAGCCGGATCGTAGGATGGCACAGCCGCGCCCACGCCTAACGTGGACTGCACGAGTCCGGAAGCTCCAGCGCCTGCGCCGCCCGCCCCGGCCGTGGTTCCTCCAGCACCTGCACCGGGAGCACCTGTGCCAAATCCGCCGACACCACCACCCGGCGTTCCTTGTACAACGCCGGCATTTACCCCTCGGAACACACCTCCAGCCTTCGTGCGCAGAATATCCATGTCGGCGATGGGAAGGTTGTAGCGGGCGATCGCGAGATCGAGGTTATTCTCGAGCGCCAAGCGAATGGCATCTTTGAGCGACAAATAGAGCTTTCCATCGCGAATGAGCTGGTTCAGACCAGGCGAATTTATCAGCTGCGGCTCGGGAGCGTTGCTCGGAGAATACGCGCTCAGCGGATTGCGCGATCCTGGCAGGGTGAAGATTGCAGAATAGTCCGTTCTGGAAGGCGCGTTGGAAAGGCCAGCGTTAGTGGATGGCTGTGGCTGCTCACCGGCAGACTGGGCAAATACAACCGTGGAGACTATGAACACTGCGAGGAATTCAAGAACCTTCGCCATTCGCTCAGCAAGTTTCATTGCTTCACCGCCTCGTATGGCTGAAGCTCAGGATTCGCCGTATCACTCACCACCCACCCATCACGCAACTGGATGATCCGCGAACCATAGGCAGCATTCGCTTCGGAATGGGTGACCTGAACAATCGTCGTTCCGTGCTGATTGAGTTCGCGGAACAGTTCCATGATCTCTTTGGCCTGCGAAGAATGGAGATTGCCCGTTGGCTCGTCCGCCAAGAGAAGAGGAGGCTTGTGAATTACCGCGCGAGCGACTCCCACAAGTTGCTGCTGTCCTCCCGAAAGCTGACTGGGGAATAGGTCCTTCTTGGCGACAATCTGAAATTGGTCAAGCGTGTCGGCAACCATGCCTTGCCTCTGCTTGTGCGGGATGTCTTTGTAAGAAAGAGGGAGGTCGATGTTTTCGCGGACGGTAAGGTCATCCAGCAAGTGGTAGCTCTGAAACACCATGCCGATATTCTTCTTTGCCAAATCGGCCCGCTCTTTTCGCTTCAGTTTGTGAACTGCCTGGTCGCGAAACCAGTACTCCCCCTCCCAGGCATCGTCGAGCAACGCCAGCACATTTAATAAGGAGGACTTGCCGGCGCCGGATGGACCCATAATGGTGATGAACTCACCTTGGCGAATCTCAAGGTTCACGCGGCGGAGCACAAAAAATTGCCCGGCTTGAGTCTTGTAACTGCGTTCCAGATTCTTGAGTTGGATCATCTTTTCTCCCGAATGTTTACCCTCGTTCACTCGCATCGTAAAGCGACAATGGGCTCGATTTTCGATGCCTGGCGCGCGGGAATATAGCTCGCCATTACGGAAACCCCCACCAAGAAAACAATTACGGCGACGAGCGTCAGGGGATCGGCAGCTCTTACGCCATACAGGAAGCTCTCCATGTAGCGAGTCACACCCCACGCTGCCGCGCATCCGACTACGGTGCCGAAAACTGCGAGCAGCGCTCCTTGCCAGAGAACTAGACCGAGCACACGCTGGCGCTGCGCGCCGAGAGCCAGGCGGATTCCGATCTCCTGTGTTCGCCTGGCGACCTGAAATGCGAGCAAGCCGTAGAGCCCTATGCCGGCCACCGACAGTGCGAGCACTGCATAGGAACCGGACAACGCCGAAATCAGCCGCTCTTGATAGAGATCCTGAGCAATCTGCTCGTTCTCGGTCTTCATATCGGCGATGAGGAGATTGCTATCAAAACCTGCGACGTTCCGCCGGATCTCAGAAATGATCGCTCTCGGGTCCATGGCAGTGCGAATCTCGAAGTACATCGGGCCATCCCAGGCGGCGATCGGTCCGTACACGGTTGGCCAGACGGGTTCTCTCACATTGCCATACTTAGCATCGGAGACCACACCCACGATTTCGTACGCCGGCCCGGCCTCGCTTCCCACATGGAAAAGCCTTCCGAGAGGGTCGCGTGATCCGAAAAGATGCCGCACCAGCGTTTCGTTCACGACAACTTTTGTTGGAACGTTCTTTCCCCTCCCTTGCTCCTGATCCTGATCGCTGAAGACTTGCCCCTCTCTCAGGCGCATACCCATGGTCGCGAAGAAGTTGCTAGACATCGGCAGATAGTGAGCCCGCGCCTGCGCTGATAATTGTCCTTCGGCAAAAATCGGGGCCGCCATACCTTCATTGCTCAAAAGCGCGACTCCAGAACGGCTTACCGAGGTGACGCCGGGCAAGGATGAAAGACTCTCCTGAAGCTCGCGATATGGGGCCTTGGGATTTGTTCGGCTGTAGGTTGAATCGATCCGGAATACGACAAGATCTTGTGGGTTGAAGCCAAGATTTTCGGCTTCCAGGTTCACCAAGGTTCGTGCGACAAGGCCAGCGCCGGCAAGAATTGGCACGGCGAGCGCGATTTGTACCAGTACGATCAGGCTGCCCAGGGTGATCTTGCGTCGTGTTCCGATGGCGGCGGCTCGGTTGTCAAGCTTCAGCAGTAAAACCAAATCCGCGCGCCCCGCGGAGAAGGCCGGGAGCAAGCCGCAGGCAATCCCCACACCGACCGAAACTATACTTGTGAAAACCAGTATGTGAGTATCCGGACGAACATCAAGCCGCAAAGGCGTCGACCAGTTTCGCGAGAAGAATGTTACGAGGATTCGTGCTCCAAAACTCCCGAGCACCGCGCCGATCGCGCCCCCTAGGGATGAGAGGACCAGGCTCTCCGTAAGTAATTGAGAGATTATCCTTCCTCGCGACGCGCCGAGCGAGAGGCGCATGCCAAACTCTTTTCGTCGTGAAGCTGAGCGGGCGAGCATCAGGCCCGCAATGTTGACGCAGGAAATCAATAACACCAGGCCGACCGCGGCGAGCAGAGCAAAAAGAACTTGCGAAAAATTTCGCCGAAGGGTGGCAAGACCGCGGGCTGCGCTCGCGAGTTCGATTTCCGGGACGTCATTGGGCTTGAGTATCGCGTCCGGGCCGCTTGTCGTGGAGACGGAGAACGTACCGCTCAGGGCGGATGCGGCTTGGGTGGTACTCACCCCACGCCCCAGTCGACCCATTATTTCCAGCCATATAGCATTCGGCGCCATTTGCGGGGGCGGGTACGGAGGCACCTTGTCCCGAAATGCGAGAGGTACCCAAAGGTCACATGGAAGGCCGGGATCGAGCTGCGCGAACTCCTGACCGGTAACGCCGACCACTGTAAACCGCGTCTTGCCGATCAAGACCTGCTTACCTACAACGAGGCGATCTCCGCCTAACTCGTTCTGCCAAAACCTGTGGCTGACCACGAGCCCGGGCGGTACGGCTTCAGAATCATCATTTCGGTCAAGTAGCCGGCCAATCGCCGCTTTCGCCCCCAGCATGGAGAAGAAGCCGCCCGATACAAACAGGCCAGGCACCCGGCTGGTGCGGCCATCTGAGTTCACGCTCACTTCCGCCGGCACGAACGCCGCAACGTTCGAAAAAACATTTTGCCCGGCTCGGACTTGTTCGAAAAACGGAAACGAAAAGGAGCATCCCCCGGCGTCCAGGGGGACGTCAGAAATGATGTCTCCGCCTTCTGAGGCAGGTCCGCTGCCCGGTGGACAGTTTGCATAGCTCGAGGAAGATTTTGTTTGTGGAATCCGCTTGGATTTCCACTTCAACAAGACCAGCTGTCCGGGATCCTTGACTGGCAGTGTGCGTAGCATCACCGCGTCGATGAGACAGAAGATCGCCGTATTCCCGCCGATGCCGAGGGCAAGCGTGAGCGCGGCCACCGTGGTGAATCCGGGGTTCTTGCGCAACTGACGGAGCGCGAATTTGATGTCTTGCACGAGTCCGTTTTCCCAATTCATGTCGCCGTGAGCCTCGGCCAATCTTCTACTCTTCTCGCAATGTTTCCGCCGGATCGATGCGCGCAATTCGCAGCGCCGGAATAGTTGCAGCGCCAATCGGATTCTTGCGCAACTGCCGCAGCGCGTAACGAAGTTGTATCAGCACGTGCATGCCCTCACTCACATCGCAGCGCTACCATGGGATCGACTTTCGCGGCGCGGCGGGCCGGAATGTAGCTTGCGGCGAGCGCGGCAAAGGCGAGAATTCCTGCGCTGGAGGCCAGAGTCGCAGAGTCCCACGCCCGAACCCCAAACAAAAGACCGCGAATGAGGTTGGCTACCGCAAGAGAGCCCACTAGACCTGCGGCAACTCCGATCGCGGTCAACCTGGCGGCTTCCTTCATAACCAAGTGATGAACCGATCGGCGCTGCGCGCCCAAGGCGATGCGTAAACCGATCTCGCGAGTTCTGCAGCTTATCGAATAAGCGATCACTCCGTACAAGCCCACAACCGAAAGCAGCAAAGCAAGCGAGGCAAAGCCTGCCACCAGCCATGCCGAGGAACGATGCATGTAAGCCGTGGGTGAATTGTTGAGGCGCTCCGCCATCGTAGATTCGCCGAGGGTACCGATGCCAGAATCAACCTGATGGACGGCATTGACTAGCGCCGGCAAAACCGATGCTTCGGTTTGCGAAGTGCGCACAACGAGAGAAAAGTAGGTATCGGGGGCCTGAGCGAATGAGTAATACGCCGCTGGCCATATCTCTGCATCGAGAGAACCATCTCTGACATCTTCGACGACGCCTACGATTTCCGCGATGGACTTGGGCGAAAGCTGAGGGTCTCCGATTTTCTTGCCGATGGGATCTTCGCCCGAAAAATACTTACCCGCGAATGCCTGGTTGATGAGGACCACGGGGGGTTTGGAGGCATCGTCAGAGTCTGTTAAATAACGTCCGCGTTGAAGCTTAGCTCGAAGAGTCGAAAAGAATTCCGGGCTTACGATACGCTGGTTGACCTCGTTGTGCTCGCCGTTGTACGGATGTCCCACGACGCGGATCCAAGTGGTATTGCCGTTGTAGCTCACCGGCAGAACCGTCGTGACCCCAACCGACTTAACACCCGGAAGCTGAGCGACCCGGCTAATGATTTCCCGCTCCACCTCCGTCTGTTGCTCCTCCTTGGAGTAGTCGGTGTCGGATAGCGCAACATCCAATGTGGCGAGATATTCGGGCTGAAAACCCACTTCGACGTGCAATAGGCGATATAGGCTTTTGCCCAAAAGACCTGCGCTCACAAGCAACACGACCGCAAGCGCTAGCTCCACCGCCACCAGGTTCGAACCAAAGCGGCGCCACAAGGTTCCGGCGTAGCCGCGACCGCCTTCGGCCAGCCCTTCCCGCAAATGCCGCAGAGGGATCCGTGCCAAGGGAGCGGCTGAAAACAATGCGACCGAGCCTACGCATAGGGCGCTCGCGAACTCCAACACGTGCGGAGTGATGCCCAGACCCAAGAGGTATGGCATGTAATTCAGCAAGTCGTTCGAGATCATTGCCTTGAGAATTTGCATGGTCGCGCGCGCTCCGATGATGCTCAACGCGCAACTTGCCAAAGCCAGACAGAGGCCTTCCGTCGTGAATTGTCTAATCATCCGGAAACGGGATGCTCCCAATGCGCCGCGCACGGCAATCTCCCGCTTGCGACGTTCCGAGCGCACCAGCAGCAAGCTCGACACGTTGACACAGGAAATCAACAAGAGAAGACCAGCCCCAACCTGCAAGGCGAGAAGCGGAGGGCGCAGGTCGGCAAAGATCACGCTGGAGAGCTTATCCACAAAGGCACCCTGACCGCGATTGTCGACGGGATATTGCAACTCAAGCTGCTTGGCAATGGTCTGGATGTTAGAACGTGCGGCCTCCAACGTAACGCCGTCTTTTAGTCTCGCGATTCCGGTCAGGTTGTGACAGCTTCGCCTTCGGCCGCAAACATCGGAGGCATGCAGCGTCGTCCAGAACTCGGCGTTTCCGGCGGGAGCAAACTGAAAGTTCTGCGGCAAAACTCCAATGATCGTGAACGGGATGCCACTCAATGTGACCGTCTGACCGGCGATGTCTTTGCGCCCCCCGAATCGCTTCTGCCACGCGCCATAGGTCAAGAGCGCGGTTCGCGGCCCTTCCGGAACGTCCTCTCCGGTATAGAAGTCGCGCCCTAAGACCGGCGCGACACCCAGTGTGCGGAAGAATCCGTCACTCACACCCGCAGAGTGAACCGGCTCGGTTCCAGTGGCAGTGCGCAGCAAGAAGCCGCTCTGGTGGTAGACATCGAGGGAACTGAACACCTGATTGAGGCGCTTCCAATCGAGATAGTCGTAATACGAGAGATTGGCGCGAGGAATAATAGCAACGCTTTCTGTCGCTTCAACGATTCGGTCGGGATTCGGGTACGGCAATGGTCGGATCAGCGCTGCGTCCACAAAGCCGAAGATTGCCAGGCTAGCGCACATGCCGAGCGCCAGCGTGAGAATAGCGGTCAGGGTGAACCCTGGAGCTTTTCGTAGTTGCCTAACCGCGTAACGGAAATCCTGCAATAGGCCATTCATGGTCATTCCTTCTGCCAGTCGCGAACGTTGGGATACGAAATGGAACCGTAGTCGAACGTTGGTTTACTGCCGTTCAGGCGGACAAGCCACTCGATCGCCTCAAAACATAAGGGATGTGTTTGCAGGAAGGGAGTCATCATCGGTCACTCGTACCTCAACGCCACCATGGGATCGACCTTCGCGGCGCGATATGCAGGAATCAGCGTAGCCACGAACGCCACCATGGCCAGCAGGACCGCGACGGAAAGAAATGTCAATGGATCTGTCGGCGTCACCCCGTAGACCAGGCTCGCCATGACGCGGGCCAGAGCAAGAGCGCCAGCCGTGCCGATCGCGACCCCCAGTAGGGTTGGCCTCAGGCCTTCAAAGATGATCATGCGAAGAACGTCCAGCAGGGTCGCACCGAGCGCCAGACGGATGCCGATTTCCTGCACTCTCCGGCGAACGCTGTACGATAAGACGCTGTAGATCCCGATGGCCGCCAGAATCAATGCCAGCAGGGCAAATGCACCGAGCAACAACAGGCTGAACCGTTGCGAAGAAAGTGACTTCGTGACCAGCTCTTGCATCGTCCAGACATCGGTAACAGGGATCGTACTGTCCTCTTCACGAATGGCGTTCGTGACGGCAGAAATCATCGTTTCGGGACTGGAACCCGAACGCACGACTAGGGCCAGAGGAAAGGACCGCCACTGTTGATCGGCTGGCGGCGCGAGCTGGCCGAAAGGAAGGTAAAGGGTTGCGGGTGCTCGCGTTTGGTCCAACCCGTCTCCTTTTACGTCTCCAACGACGCCCACAATCTCGCGTGCGACCCCGGGGAAGAATGTCAAGGTGATGTGTTTCCCAATCGGGTCTTCTCCCGGCCAAAATTGCTTTGCCAGCGACGCGCTGATGAGAATGGTCGACGGGCGCCCGGCAACATCGCCGTTGTCGAAGTCGCGACCGCGTAGCACCGGAATCCGAAGCGCGTTGAGATACCCTGCACTCATGAGCCGAACATCGACCTCCGGCTGCTCGGACATGGGGACAACTGGGCGACCCTCGACGGCGATCGGCTGGTGCGACCCGCCGCCGCCGAGCGGAACGTCATCAATCACGCCTGCCGCTGTAACACTTGGCAGGGAACGGATGCGCTCCAGCGTGCGTTCAAAAAAGCTGATCTGTTGCGTAGCAGTCGAAAATTTCGTGCGCGAAATGGCGGCCGTCATAGTCAGCACGCCTTGAGGATCGAATCCGGGATTGACGCTTCGCAAGCTTTGGAAGCTGCGAATCATCAGCCCTGCACCGATCAACAGCACCAGCGATAGGGAGACTTCAACCACCACGAGAACGCTGCGTGTGCGGTTCCCGCCCGAATGGCTACCCGCGCGCCCGAGACCTTGTTTCAAAGCGTCATTGACATTCGCACGGCTTAGATGTAGCGCAGGCAATATGCCAGCAGCCGCGCCCGCCAGCACAGACACCACAGCCGTGAACGCCAGCACCTTGAAATCGATGTTCACTTCTGTCGAGGCGGACACGTTGGAGAGAAAGTTCATGATCAGGCGAACGCCGAAATGTGCGTAGGTGAGTCCAAGCGCGCCACCGAGCAAGGCCAGAAGGACACTTTCTGCCACGATTTGCCGGATCACACGGGCAGAGCTTGCACCCATGGCCGTGCGGATTGCAATTTCCTTATGTCGGCTGAAGATTCGGGCCAAGGATAAGTTGGTGACGTTGACACAAGCGATCAACAGAATGAAGCCCACCGCTCCCAGCAACACGAGGAGAGCCGGCCGAACGTCGCTGACCAAATCCGCTTGCAACGGACGCAACAGAGCTCCCCATCCTTTGTCATCGGCGGGATATTGCTGCTCCAGCCGGCTGGAAATTGTGTTCATCTCGGCTTGCGCCTGCTTCAGGTCTACGTCTGGCTTCAGACGTGCGACCGCCAGATAGTTGTGATTGTCACGAACCGCCTTTTCCTGGTCGGTCCAAGCCAATGGGGTCCAGACCTGCGCAAAATCAGGAAAGCGAAACTGGGGAGGCATGACTCCGGCAATCAAGTATTTCGTCCCATCGAGCGTAATATCCCGTCCTACAATGTCGCGGTTTGAGGCAAAGCGTTCCTGCCAGAAGCGATGGCTGAGAATGACGACGTTGGAGTGACCTGGGTGATCTTCTTCCGCAGAAAACAGGCGTCCCAGCATCGGCTGGACGCCAAGCATCGAGAAGAATGCGGCCGAAACACGGCTTCCAGTCACCTGTTCAGCCTTGTCGCCTCCAGTCAGCGTGAACCCCCCGAACCCATAGATGGCCATGCTCGAGAACACGTGGTTCTGGCTTTGCCAGTCGAGAAAGTTGGCAGGCGAGATCGAAAACGTACTGATTCCGGGAAAACTGCTCTGCGGGGGTGTATGCCAGACGCGCACCAGTCGGTCCGCGTCCGGGAAAGGAAGCGAGCGCAACAACAAGCCATTTACTACTGAGAAAATTGAAGTGTTCGCGCCAATTCCGAGCGCCAGCGTGATCACCGCCACGGCTGCAAATCCCGGGGCCTTGCGCACCTGACGGACTGCATATCGTAAGTCTTGAATGATTCCAGACATGTTTGCTCCTATTCGTATCGAAGGGCCACCATGGGATCGACTTTCGTCGCCCGCCTCGCGGGGAAGTAGCAGGCAAGCATGGCGCTTGCGAGCAGGACAATGGCGACGGCGGCGAAAGCCGGCAAGTCAATCGCGCCCACGTTGTAAAGGGTGCTGCGCATCGTACGGCCAACCAGGCAGGCGCCTGCGAGTCCGAAAGCCAAGCCGACCGCGGCGAGGGTCAAGCCTTCTCTCAAGATGATCCGCAAAACCTCCCGTTCGTTGGCTCCGAGCGCAATTCGCAAACCGATTTCGTGCGTGCGCTGGGCAACCATGAACGCCATTACGCCATAGATTCCGATCCCGGCCAGCAGAAGCGCGACCGTGGCAAAGGTCCCAAATAATAAGGACACAAACCGGTCGCTAACTAACGACTCGCTCGCGATCTGCGTCATCGTCTTGACGTTCGCCATGGCGAGGTCGGGGTCGATCGAGTGCAGTTGGGCCGCAATAGCCTTGGTCACCATTTCTGGATCAACGGTAGTGCGGACCGCCATAAGAGCCTGGGGCCAGGGGCTCTGCCAGAAGGGCACGTCGATCTCGGGGAAACCATCGCCTCGAACTCCATTGTTGTGGACGTTTCGTGACACACCGACAATTTGCCACGGAATGGTTGGACCCAGCTTTGCGACTCCGGGAATAAGTTGCTCAATCATGAGCCTCTGCTTGACCGGATCCATACCTTTCAAGTAGCGATCGGCAAAAGCCTGGTTCACGATCGCGACGGGAACGCTGCCGGCCCGATCTTCCTCGGTAAACGTGCGTCCTTGGGCCATTTGAATTCCGAACGTGTGGTAGTAACCGGGCGTAGTCAGCACGAAGGCTGCGCCTGGGCGAGAGGACGGGTCGGCAACCGTCTGGCCTTCAACGCTGAACGGCATCCCCATGGTCGCGCCAGTGATTGGCTGACCATTTGCCACGCCTGCCTGGACGACTCCGGGCAATGCCTGGACACGGTCGAGAAGCTGGCGATAGAAAGCAACGATCTGCTCAGGCTTGGTGAGTTTGTCTTGTGGTACGGGCAGATTGAAGGTAAGCAGGTGATCGATGCGGAAACCTGGATTGACTCGCGCCAGGTTCCAGAAACTGTGAAGCGCCAACCCAGCCCCGGCAAGCAGCGCTAGGGCGAGCGCGAACTCGACGACAACCAACGAGCGGCGCAGACGGTGCTTCGCGGATGAACCCAGGCCCCTGCTGCCTTCTTTCAACGTCTCATTCAAATCGAGTTTCGACGCCTGCCATGCCGGCGCGCAGCCAAACAGCACGCCGGCAATCATTGTGGTTGCGAACGTAAAGAGCAAGACGGGTACACTCAGCCGGACGTCCGCCTCTGATGGCAGGGTGTATTGCGGCATGGTGACGAGCAAGGCTTTGATCATCACGAAGCCCAGTGCCGTCCCAGCGATTCCGCCGATACTGGCCAGGGCCACGCTTTCACTGAGCAATTGCGCAAAAATCTGCCAGCGGGTAGCTCCGAGCGAAGACCGCATCGCCACCTCACGTTGCCGGGTCGTTCCGCGCGCGAGAAGAAGATTAGCAACGTTGACGCAAGCGATCAGCAGGACAAACCCCACAGCAGCCATGAGCAGCCACATGGTCTTGACAACTTCTTTGGGGAGGAAATTGTTGTGCAGCGGCTCAACATAAATTCCCCAGCCTTTGTTGGAAGTTGGAAAGTCATGTGCGATCCGACCGGCCACGACATTCATATCGGCTTGCGCCTGGGCTAACGTCACCCGAGGTTTCAGGCGGCCGAAAACCAGCAGCCAGTGAAAATCATGATTCAGTTGTTCGGGTTTGAACGTCAGGGGAGCGAAGATGTCGCCCGCCATCCGGTCGGCTTGACCGGGGGGCCGCACCCCAATGACCTCATAAATCTCGCCGTCTAGCCTGAGTTGTGTCCCTATGATGTTGGGATTGGATCCCAGGCGCTCCCACAAACGATGGGTCATGATGATAACGTGATCCTTCCCAGCCTGTGCTTCTTCGGGGAGGAAGTAACGGCCCATCCACGGTCTTTCGCCGAAGACTTTGTCGTAAAGGCCCGGGGTGGAGCGCCCGCCGTCGATCATTTCAGGCGCTGAACCCGGCATGGACAGATTGAAACTCACTCCGCTTGAGGTTGCCATCGACTGGAACGTGGTGTTCTGCTGCAACCAATCGCGGAAGTCTCCTGCCGAGACCACATTGTGAAAGTCATTCACCTTCGACCACAGAACGACTAACCGATCGGGCTCGGGATAAGGCATCGGCTCGAACAACGTCGCATAGATGACGCTGAAGATCGCGGTGGTCGCGCCAACCCCGAGCGCCAGAGTCAGGGCAGCGATGGCGGCAAAGCCGTAGCTCTTCTTCCACAGCCGAAATCCGAAACGCAAATCACGCCACAGATTCATGGGTCTACTCCTGAACTATTCGTATCGCAGCGCCACCATGGGATTGACCTTGGCGGCACGGCGCGCGGGGATGTAACACGCCAGGGCCGCAGTTGCGAGAACCACCGCGCTCACGCAAGCAATCGTCGCCGGATTGTGCGGAGTAACACTAAACAGCAGACTCCTCATCAGGGAGCCAGCTGCGACTGCCGCAAGAATGCCTCCCGCCCATCCAACGGTGACCGGCAACATTCCCTCGAACAGGACAAGACTGCGCAAATCGGAGGAGCGCGCACCGAGCGCGGTTCTTATCCCCATTTCCTGCCTGCGGCTGGCCACCGAATAGCCCACTACGCCATAAATTCCGAGTGCAGCCAGGGCTAAGGCGAACATTCCAAACAGAGAAGCGAGCGCCAGCTCAAAGCGGCGGATGCTGACCGACTGGGAGACGATCTCGGTCATCGGCCGAAGGTCTACGATCGGGACGCCGACATCCGCTCGGTGAATCGCATCGCGCACTGCAGAAGACAGCGATGCGGGAGCAAGCGTTGAACGGACTACGAGCGAGGCACGTCCACCCCACCACTTCGGCGATCCCGGTCCGATAGGCTGATAAATCATCAACCCCGGGCTCTCATCCAGGGCGACGGTCCGAATGTCACCGACAACGCCAACCACTTCTGCCGTGGGCCACTGAGGATCTCCCCCGGGGCGGAATTGTTTGCCAATTGGGTCTTCCCCTGGCCATACGCTTTTCGCAACGCTCTCTGAGATCACCGCAACATGACGCTGAGCATCCGTGAGTTCAAGCGGCCGCCCCTTCAGCAATGGGATGTCCAGTGTCCGAAAATACTCTGGCGTAACAAATCGGTAGTTCGCGAGCGGGGTCTGTGCTTCCGGAATCGGACGTCCCGGAACAACAATATTGTCCACTTGCTCCTGTCCCTGGAGCGGAAGGCGGCTGATCCATGCTGCGGTCGTCACTCCCGGCACTGCATGTACGCGTGCGAGCACATTTTCGAAAAAGGCGCGCTTCCGGTCCTTTTCCACATAGAGCCCGGGAGGCAGCGTGATATCGGCTGCCACAACGTGTTCGGTTGTGAATCCCTTATCTACATCGAGCAGCCGGACCATGCTCAAGGTGAGCAGGCCAGCGAGTGCGAGGAGCAGCGTTCCCAACCCGACTTCGAATCCAACGAGGGACGTACGGAGGCGACGGGAAGTCCGGCTGTCGGTGACCGTCGTAGCACCCGCTTTCAGGGCTTGTTGCGGATCTGATCGGGTCAACGTCCAGCTGGGAAGTGCGCCGAAACCGATCCCTGTCAGTATCGAGATAGCCGCCGAAAACCACATCACGCGCGCGTCGATCTGGACTTCGTCAATCCGTGGAAGATTCGAGGGAGCGACAGCGATCAGCAGGTGTACCCCGTAGTAGGCGAGAGCAATGCCAGCGGTCCCGCCAAGCACTGCAAGCAGTGTGCTCTCGGTCAACATTTGCCGAACCAGACGCGATCGCGAAGCTCCTAACGCGGTGCGAATACCGGCTTCGCGCAACCGGCCGGGAACGCGCACTAGAAAAAGGTTCGCTAGGTTCAGGCAAACGATCAAAAGCACGGCACCGACGCCCGCCAAAAGAAGCAAAAGCCCGATACGCGCGGGCCCAACAACCTGACTCTCCAGTGGAATGAGCTGAGCGCGAAGACTCAACCCGACATGATGGGATTTTGCAATGTTCGATTGCACAACATTGAGTTCGGCGAGCGCTTGCGCGGCGCTGATTCCAGGCTTTAGCCGCGCGATCGCAGCAAAGTCAAAGTCTCCAAAGGGCGACCATTGCGCGGGGTCGAGCCCGAGCGGTTTGAAGTAATCCACCCGCGGGGGAAATTCCGCGAGCGGGCCGAAATTTTTCGGATATCGAAAGGAAGCCGGTAACACTCCTACTACCTGGAAAGGCATGCCATCGAGGGTGATGGTCCGGCCAACAATCGTCGGATCACCTTGCAGCCGCTCGTGCCAGAAGGGATAAGTGAGGACTACGACGTGGTCGTTTCCTGGATTGTCTTCCTGCGGCAAAAACGTCCGGCCTAAAGCAGGTCGAATCCCTAGAACATCAAACAGATTTGCCGAGGCTTTTCCTCCAGAGACCTGTTCCGGATCACCATAGCCAGTGAGCGTCATGCCTTCGGGCTTAACGATTGCGACATCGTTGAACGAGTGGCACTCATGCTGCCAGATTCTGAAGCTCGCCAAGTTTGCCGGGAAAGAAGGATACGTCTGGCTCAATTCGGGAACGATTTCACGAACTACATAGAGCTGTTGTGGGTGGTGATATTGAAGAGGCTGAAGAAGAACGCCGTTCACCACAGAGAAGATGACGGTCGTCGCGGCGATACCCAGCGACAACGTGGTCACAGCAACAACTGTCATCATGGAATTCTTGCGCAACTGTCGCACCGCGTATCGAAGATCCTGAGTTAGCCCGTTCATATCGGCCTCACTCGTACCTCAACGCCACCATGGGATCGACCTTTGCGGCTCGGCGGGCCGGGATGTAACTGGCGAGCAGTGCGGTAGCAGACAGGATGGCAGACGCGATCAGAAAGGTTCCCCAGTCTATGGGTTGAACACCGTAGAGGAGACTCTTCAGAAACCGGGTCAGCCCAACCGCCCCGATTAGGCCCAACAAAACGCCAGCCCCAGTCAAGCCAATTCCGTGTTTCACGACCAGACTAAGGACGTCCCCACGTTCCGCACCAAGGGCCATTCGAATGCCGATTTCCTGGATTCTTTGTGTGACTGAATATGAGGTCACGCCATAGATTCCTATGGATGCAAGTACAAGCGCCAAAACTGCGAAGGTTCCTAGCAGCCACGTGTTTAGCCTCGGTTGGCCTAGAGAGGTATCAATGGTTTGTTCGAGTGTCCGAATATCAGCAATGGACTGGTCCTTGTCCAGGGAACGGACCACATCGCGCAAGGTTGCCGTGATGCTAAGGGGATCAGACGCGGTTCTGATGGCCAGCAGCATATCTCCGGATGCGCCCTCCGCTGCCTGGGAGTGAACCACGTACACCGCGGCAAGTCCCACGTCTTTCATGTTGTCAATCACCGCATCTCCCACAATGCCCACGACTGCATAGGCAGTCGAGTTAATACGGATTACTTTTCCTATTGGGTTCTCATGACTGAAGAAGCGGCGAGCAAGTGATTGGCTGACCAGCGCAACTTTCTGGGAATTTGAGTTATCGTGCTCATCGAAAGTGCGCCCAGCTTGAAGAGGAATGTGTAAGGCATCCAGATAACCTGGGGTGATCTGAGAGAAGGACACATAGGGAACGGATTCGCGCGATGGGGCCTTCGGATGACCCTCAACCTCGAGGTCCATCCAATATCGGCCGCCACCCCCTAGAGGCATGCTCAAGGTTGCACCCGCAGATGTGACAGAGGGGAAACCTCGAAGACGATCAAGTAAGCTCTGAAAGAAGGCGATACGCTGACGGTCGTCGCGGTACTTTGCGGATGGCAGAGAAACTTCCGCTGTCAGAACCCGGTCTGGCACAAAACCGGGATTGATGGAACGCAAATGACGAAAACTACTTACCAGCAGGCCCGCACCAGCGAGCAGCGTCAGAGCTAACGCGACTTCTCCAACTACAAGGAAGTTGCGAACACGTCGGGTGCGAATCCCGCCGGCGGTGCCGCGACTCCTTTCCTTCAAGTCGTTCTTGGAGCCCCTGAACCATTGCAGGGCAGGGCCAAATCCGAAGCACAGGCTGGTAATCACGGCGAGCGAAAGAGCGAACATGAGAACCGGGACATCGGGATGGATGTCGTCAGAGAGCGGGAGTTGATTACTCAACACGTGCCGAAGATAATGGGTGCTCCAAACTGCCAGCGCGATTCCCGCGCCTCCGCCACACAACCCTAGCAAAAGGCTCTCGGTCAACAACTGTCGTGCAATGCGAAGCCGCCCAGAGCCCAGAACTGCTCGGATTGAGAATTCCGTGTGGCGTTCGGCCGAGCGCGCAAGCAGTAGACCAGCAACATTGGTGCAGGCGATAAGCAGAACCAAGCCTACTGCGCTCAGCAGTACCATCAACGCATTGCGCACGCCTCCAACGATCTGGTCGCGCGCAGGCACGAGATAGCAGGTGACGCCCTTGTCTTCCTGGTAAGTCTGTTCCAACTGTCCCGCGATGGCGCTCATTTCGGCTTGCGCCTGCCTCACCGAGACACCGGAGTTGAGGCGAGCAAGGACACGCAAGAACCTGTTTTGCCGCGAGATCTGAGCCCCAGGTGGGGCGCTTGCCGGCACCCACAACTTTACTTCTGGGTCTGGAGACGAAACTGCCGCGGGAAGAACTCCGATCACTGTATAAGGTTCCGCATTTAAGGTGACCTTTCTTCCCAGCACCGAGCGGTCGCCGCCGAAAGCCTGCTGCCAAAGGGAATGGCTCAAGATCACCACACGGTGCCTTCCCCATTGTTCCTCGTCGGGAGCAAAAGTCCTGCCCAGTTCGGCATTCACAGCCAGTACATCGAAGAGGTTGGCGGTCGAAAAGAGTCCATTCAACTGCATGGGAAGTTCGCCGCCGGAAAAATTGAATCTGGTCTCCGAAACTGCCGCCATTCCGTCAAAGACCCGATTTTGCCGACGCCAATCCTGCAAATCAGGAATGCTCACCGTGCTCTGATCAACCCCGCGGGCTTTTTCTGCTGACCAGACGTAAACAAGCCGATCGGGATCTTTGTATGGCAGGGGGCGAAGCAGCACTGCATTCACCACACTGAAAATGGCGACATTTGCGCCAATGCCTAGGGCGAGAGTAACAATCGCCACGACCGCGAATCCTGGACTCTTGCGCAATTGCCGCAATGCATATCGAAGGTCGGCAATCAAACCACTCATACACCCGCCTCTTGCATGAGGTTCTTCAACTCGTCTTCGGCGACGACTTTGCCATCAAAGAGGTGGATTTCGCGTTCGGCGTGTTTTACGAACCTGGGATCGTGCGTGACCATGCAAATTGTCGCGCCCTCGCGGTGGAGGTCCTGGAGCAACTGCATCACGGCTTCGCCATTATGTGAATCGAGGTTCCCGGTTGGCTCATCGGCCAAAAGAATCGACGGACGTCCGCCGAGTGCCCGCGCTACGGCCACCCGCTGCTGCTGACCTCCCGAGAGTTGCGATGGATAATGGCGAACCCGGTGGGCCATGCCAACGCGCTCGAGCGACTCCATCACGCGTTTCTTACGTTCCGCGGAAGGCATTTTTTGACGATACGTAAGAGGCAGCTCGACATTCTCATACACGGTTAGATCGCCGATCAGGTTGAAGCTTTGGAAGATGAAGCCGATTTCGCGGTTGCGAATGCGCGAGCGCTGGGCAAAGTCCAGGCTCTCCACCGACTGGCCATTCAATTCGTATTTCCCGCCCGTCGGCGTATCCAGCAGGCCCATGATCGAGAGCAGGGTGGACTTTCCGCACCCCGACGGCCCGGAGATCGCGATGTACTCGCCCTTACGAATTGACAAATGCACTCCCGAGAGCGCGTGCGTTTCAATCTCGTCGGTGTAAAAAACCTTGGTGAGTTCTTCAATTTGAATCAGCGTTTGCATTGGATCGGTCATAGGCTTCCTCGTCAGCTGTGGTGTTGCACCGGATCTTGAATTGTCTAAGGCCGCAGGGACAGGCGCGACACTCGGAAACTCAATGATCCGACGATTCTCAATGACATAATCGTGTGTGGACCTTCCGACTACTCCAGCCGGATTCGGTCCGTGTTGTCGTACCGTGACATGTCAGAAAGGATCACGGTATCGCCTTCGTTCAACCCTTCAATCACCTGAATGAAATTTACCGAGGCCCGTCCAACCTTGACCGGGACTCGGACTCCACCATTCAAGCCCGCATCCACTTTGAACAATCCGATGGTGCTGTTCTCCTGTCCGAATGCCGGCCTGCCAACATAAAGAACATTCTCGAGACGTTCTAAATCGATCGTCCCGTCGACACTCAGATCAGGTCGTGCTCCCTTAGGAATTTCCCCGGTCAGCTTTACGTCAACCGTGACGGTTCCGTTTTGGACAGCAGGGTCCACCCGTACCACTTCCCCTGTAACCGTTCCGTTGTGCGTATCAACAACGGAAGGTTGTCCAATCTGTACGTCACGTGCCTGTGTCTCGGCGACTTTCAGTTCTGCGATCAAATGATCCGGCTGCACTACTTTCGCCACCATCGTGCCCGGAGTAACGTGCTGGCCAACCTGAAGGGGTAAATCCACTAGCACGCCATCAATGCCGGCGCGAACTTTCAATGCATCCAACTGTTTCTGCTTGAGTTCAGCAAGCGCGCGGATCTGATCGACCTTAGCCTGCTGTTCCGCCAGTTGCGTCTCGATGGCTTTCTGATTGATATCCAGCCGTTCGCCCTCGATGTTGTTGCGAGTCGTAAGTTCGTCGGCCTTGCTCTTCGAGTTCTTGTAGGCTATGCCGGAAATTACGCCGAGATCGTAGAGTGCTTTGTCGGTGTCTGACTGCAATTTGGCTTGCGCATAGTCCGCATTGACGGTTGCCGCTCCGGCCTTTTGATTCATCAGATCGCTTTGCAATTTGACCCGCAGACTCTGGTATTCCGCTTCCGCGGCTTTCAACTGAAGCCTGGCGTCAACCGCCCCCTGTTCCACCTGGGGGTTGCTCATCTCCAGCAGAATTGTGTCGGACTTCACCTGCGAACCTGGAAGCTTAAGGATTCGCACCACCGTCGCTTCCGTCTCCGCAGGGATTTGACGTGTGAACTCCTGACTGGGAATCAATGAGCCCAATCCGCGAACCTGACGCAGCATGTTCCCGCGCTTCACGGTATCCATCCACACCGTGCCGCGCTCGACCTCCGGCGCCGGCGGTTTGAGGCGGGAGATGCCGAACGTGGCAGCGCCGAGGCACACCAGACCAACTGCGCCCCACATGATTTGCCGCTTGCGCTTCTGCCGTTTGAATTCAGGCCGGGCGATATCCATTCGTTGGGAAAGCATGCAAGCCCTCGGCCAGACTTGGAACAGCGTATGCCATTGAAAATTCTTGGCCAAAGCTGCACTGCAATACTGAAGAACCGCTTAGATTGTTCGCTCGCGGAATTTGCTGTCCATTACCGGACACGTTCTTTGCCTCCCCCCAGCTCCGCGCTGGGTCCTTCCGGTGCTGAGATTCCGAAAACCGCAGAGAACATCAAGCGGCTGTACCCGATGATGTTGGATAAAAGGATCGAACAAAAAACGGGTGAGCATCTTACTTCTTGTTTCCTTGAATCTCATGGTTTCCCTGCCATGGTTCAACTCAATCCCTCTGGAGGACGGAGTCGAAAGCATTCTCTATCCCAGCGAGGAATAGACGTCAGTCGTTCTCTTTGGGTAGCAAAAGCAGATTCGAGATAAAGCGAGGCCTGGACGGAGCCCGTTGGGTGTTTCGGGGTTGAACCACGGGCCGAGAAATGTTCGATGTTTACCCCTGGGACCACCTTAACCGGGCTTATCCAGATTGAAGTCTGCGTTTCTCGATTCGAATCAGTGCATCCAGTAAGGCTTTGGGTGGGGCAACGTCCAAGACAGTTTCATCTCTAGGAAAGGGAGCTTGCGCCTCGGGCTGCTGCACAATCGCAACCAGCGGACAGTCTGGGCTGACCTGTTCGATCAAGGCAACAAACTCTTGGGCGGATTCTTTGCTCAACGTATAGCTGATGATTGCGGCGTCGAACGCACCAGCTCGAATTGCAACTAGCGCCTCTTGTTTGCTCTCTGGGAAAATTACATGGAAGCCGTGAGACTTGAGAAACTCAGATCGGTAATGACCTAGCTCCAACTGCCGACCTAGCATTAGAACGGTCATAGCCAAGTGCCCCTTGAGATCGCTGACATTTTACCAATCTTTATGAACGTTATCCGCGGTTCGCCATTACTTCGGGCAATCCCGCGATAGTAGAAGTTCAGCGCGATTCTTTCGCTGTCTTCGAGTCCAATCAGTGACTAAGCCCTTTGTGCGCTATCACTGCAGAACCTGATCGAGGAGTTGCTCGACGGCTCGTTTGGCTTCGAGGATGGAATAGCGGTGATCCATCGCACCTGCAAGGTCGGTATTAGCGAACGCGATCCTGCCGAAGGGTGCTTTTCGGAAGGTCTCGCGGGGCGCAGGCTGACCTTCCTTGCCAAAGAAAAATCCTGGTTGCGGGCTAAGGTAGGCGTGACCCCAGCGGTTCAAAATGAGTCCGGCAATGTCGCGTTGAGCGTCGAACCCGAAGGGGCTGAACATATCGGTGAACTGGTCTCGAATTCTGGTTTCGTATTCGGCAAACGGAGTTCGCATCATTTCCGCACGCCCCATGTTGCCCTGCTCTTCTGTGGAATGTCCCGGAAAAGAATAGAGGACCTTCAACGAGACGACAACGGGCGAGTCCGGACCGATTGTTTCGCTTTCCAGTCCAGTGAGCGCCAGTTTGCGTAATTCTAGGTAGTTGCCCACACCCTCAAACCACCGGCAGCCACTTATCCTCATCTTGTAGAGGAAGCGCCAATTACGCAGAGCGACATTTGCCATCATGCATGGCGAGCGGTAGAACTGGGCATAGGCTTCGCGATGCGTTTCTGGCAGATCTTTCACGATGTGCTTGCTCGTCCAACTTCCTCCCGCCATAACAGCCGAGCGGGCCTTAAGCCGATAAAGCTTGCCTTCTTTGAGATAAACAATGTTGATCGCATTGGCATTTCTCGAATTGCCCTCATGCTGGACTGAAATTACGGTCGAAGCGAGCCGAATTCTTGCCTGGTTCCCTGAGGCATCGAGCTGCATGAAGTTGATGCCGTTACGACAGACACTTTCGACGTCTTGAGGGCCGTCGATTGCACCGGGGATAAGAGCCTTTGCCATGAGTCTCGCGATGGTAGCGTTTCCGCCTGGGAACATCTGGTCTGTGCCGGAGGTCTCGTCTGCGAGCGGATGCAGCATCTCAAATGCGTAGTCGGAGTAGGCAGACAATGCGTCGGGACCTAGCCCAGAGCCTCCTCCTTCGACAGGAGAGAGAAACGTCCTTACAGTGTCGCGGCTGAGCCCAAAACGCTCGATGTAATGCTGCTCTAGAGTGATGGAATCGAGGTATCGAGAGATGTCATCGCCTTCAATCCTGGGACGCTCAAATTGCTTCTTCTGCATGGTCTGTCCCGTTAGCCAACGCAACCACTCCTCGCGCACCTTTGGCGAGATAGGAGCATCCGCCAGCTTCTTCCCCACGGGGTCAACCAGCCACAGCCCAGTCTTTTGCCCGAACTTCTGGCCAAACCAAAATCCATACTGTCCATGCTCGAGCCCGGCGGCTTCATAAGGAGTGCGAGACAGGACCAATTCCGGCTGAGGCCCACCCCATTTCTGATACTTCAGCCTGGGCGCCTTCAGGCCAATGGAGTCGTAGAAATGCGCGAGAAAACTGAAGGGATATTGCAGCTGAAAAATCGCCGATCCTTGGTGGGCAATCAGCCGCTGGCCATCAACGAGAAACTCGTTTTGCTTGGCCTCACCCCCGAAAATGGGATGGTTCTCAAGGACCAAGGCCTTCCTCCCAGAACCGGCTTGACGCTGAAAGAACAACGCGGCGGCGAGTCCGCTTATCCCCCCACCGACAATGACGCAATCGTAGATTTCGCCGGTGTCAATGACGTCCTTGGGGAGAGGATCGTAACGGCGATCCCGAATGGCGTGGCCGTCGCGCAGCACGGGAAGTGTGTTGCCGTTAGAGGAGCTATATTCCCCAACACCTCCATAGCCGGTGAAGGGATCGGTTTGTGCCAGCAGATCTTGGGGGCTCGCGCCCAGGACAAGGGCAGCTCCGGATGCCAGAAGCGTTGAACCCAGGAAATCTCGGCGGGTGATTGATTTGTCCAAGGTGGTTTTGTAGCGCAATTCCGACCTTGTGAATTATGAACGTCACAACCTTGGTTTTGCAATCGTTCGGGCCAAGACTGGAAGCCGCGAGCGCCTCCTTTATATAACGGTTCCAAGCCTAGAGAAGAGCGCCGCGACGGACGTTCTTGACCTTACCGTTCATGAAACTCAGGTCCCAGCAACTCAATCGGGCTGGCCTCTTCGGAACACGAGCGCCCGATCCATTCCTCCGAAATGCAATTCCAGCAGCGGCCGAGATCCGTCAGGCTGCACCTGATAGACATATTCGTTCTGGTTGAATTTAGCCGCATGCTTCACCCACTTTCCATCTGCCGCGGCAAGCAGGCCGTTGCCTTGACTGAACTTGACCTTGGCATCAGCGATATAGGACTCCCAAGCGACCGTAAAATTGCCGGTAGGCAATGGAGAGCCGTCGATGGTCACCTTCGATCGGAATGCAAAATCTCTAGTGCCCCTCTCGAAGGGACGGGGCTTGTATCCGTGGGAGAGGAGCGAAGTAGAGATCTGTCTTTCGGCATCATCGTCGTCGTAAGGTCCCGCGAGCACCTGGTAGGAGTTTCCCCAAACGCGACGCTTAGGCACGACGCTTGATTCGATACCGAGTTCTGCGATCTTCTCGCGCAAGCTCTGTGCCATCGGCTCTCTCTTGAATCGGCCGAGGTCGAAGAACATTTGCACTCTCGATCCGATCGGAGAACGGCTTAGGGAGGGCGCAACCTCGCTGTGCACCGAGGCCTCGAGCGGACTCGGCTTCGATATCGAGATAGGGCCTTCGGTCGCAGGGAAAAGGGGAGCCGAGGTGTTCGACAACTCGGTTACGTGCAGTGACTGCGGGTTGGCCTCAGGTTCTGAGCTTTTGGCAGCTGCCAAGTTGGCTTCAGGCGTCACGCTTCGGGCGCGAACCACCGGGCTTGGGACTGCCTCCGCGCGACGAGGTGGAGTCAACAACCGAACCGTCACGTCATCCGCCTCGGCGTCGGCGTGAGCGGCGGCGTTGTGGGAGGGTGTCTTGATTGGGGACTTGGCTTCGACCGGAATGACCGCCGGCGTAGAGCTGGGAGAGCTGACCGCAGCCATCTGCTGAGGCGCAGGCCTCGGCGCGCTCTCTGAATCAGGCTTCCCTGCCAAGCGCTTCCCGATACGAATCAGGGACTCACCAAAATCGGCGCGGTGTTGGTAGGAAAAGAGCAGCACTGAAAACGCGCTCAGCGACACTAGGAATCCAACTGCTAGGCCGCGCGTGAATCCACTCACCTTGACCCGCCGGCCGGATTTCCACCACGCAATCGCGGGGCTAACAGAGCGAGCGATCCGGCGGGCTTCCGGAGATGGCAAGGCCTTGAGCAAAGCAGCTCCCAAAGTCGACCCTGCTCGGGGAGATGGGTCAGCCCGCAGAGTCCAATCGCAAATGCGATCGCGAGCCTCTTTGGTGAGAGCGTTGAAACGCACCCCCCCACTCTTGTTGACTTCGTCGGTCCACACCAGTTCGCCAGAAATACTGATTTTGCGATTGGGTTCCTGCAGAGAAAAGCGAAGCGGTCCGTCCGGCTGGATGGGGGCCATGGAGCGAAAGCATAGTCCCCCATCGGAAACATTCAGAACAATGCCGCCGTTTTCCGGTTCAATGTTGAGATAGGCAAGTTGATCGAGATGGACGCGGGGCGAATGACGGCGATCCGTAGTCGGCATGGTACACCTGAGTAAGAACGGTGACTCGACGAGGCGCGAGTACTAATCGGACGAAGCAAGCAGGCGACAGAATGTGGCAGTTGTTATCCAGCTCATTTTCTGTGCGGAGAACTATACACCGCGAGTTTTTGATGCACAACAACTTTTACGTTGCCGAGAGTTAATACCGAAATGAAGAAAGGTAACAGGTTACTAAGGTTCCCCGGAGAGGGGGGACCGAGCGCCAACCTTAGTCGATCCGAACCTTCGAGTAAGTGACAAAGCGTTGCTGGCATTCAATGCCAGCCTGGCGTGCCGCAACGAAATCAGGCGTTTGGCGGATCATGTCGAACATGGGATCGTGATCGACAGCCGGGTAAATGCAAAAGTTATGCTTGGTGTCGGTGGATAAGAGCCGCATGGCGGGCCCCTTCTGGTTCAAGCGGGCAAATAGCGCCGCTCCAAAATACCAAGCATCGGTATCGGGTAAAAGGAGGAATTCGGACTCGGACTTGGAAACCAGAGCAACGCACTTGGCGTTCGCCGAGTTTTGCCAGCAGCCATGGACCACATCGTAGTTGCTGCCGGCAGGAACGAGTTCCAGTTTCGGCAGCGCCTCGTCAACCTTCCCTTCCCGTAATAGAAGATGGCCCAGCATGAACGAACTGAACTCTCCCGGAGAGCGCTCCATTTCCTGGCGCGCTTTCACGTAGTCGCCCTTATAGATGTAGAGAACATAACAGTCGGTGGGGAAATCCGGATCGAGCTGGTGAGTCATTTCACATTCTCGGGCGGATTCTTCGAGAGCTCCGATGGAGCGCAAGAGTTGGGAAAAGATAAGGTGAACCTCTGCGCGGCGAGGACGTCTCCGCGCCAGTTCCTGCAACTGATGGAAACCCGTGGCAAGCTCGCCATCAAGGCGTCGGCCCAAACCGATCAACCAGAGCGAGGCGCTCAGAAGATCGGGATCCAGTTCGTGGGCTCGTTCCAGGGCAGACACACATTTTTTGACCATCACCTCCCCGCCTCCGACCATGTCGGCTTCGGTGTAGTAATGAGTGGCGAGTGCAAACCAGGCGGGCGCGTATCCCGCATCAAGTGCAACCGAGCGCTCGAGCAGGGAGATGGCGTCCTTGTTGTTCTCGATGCCATAGGCACTATCTTCGCTGCGAAGATAAAGATCGTAGGCCTGCTGGCTCTTTGGTTTGGTGACCGACAGTTGGCCAGGGAGAACTCCGAGCGATGGGAGCAATCCTTTTTCAAGCATCGCCGAGACGTCTTCCCGCAGTTTCAGAACGTCTGCAATTGCCAGGTCGAGAGATGCACGCCAAACCACCTCCTGCTTTGCCATTTCGATGGCCTCGAAGGTAATGGCTAGGCGATTGTCATGCGTCAGAAAATGCCCGGTGACAACGTGCGCCACTCGAAGCTGGCGCCCGGCCTCGCTAGGATCGGCGGTCGAGCCCGTGAATTGCTGGGACATGCTGAAGGGACGAACGCTCAGGGAAGGCGCGTAGCTGAGCATGGTGATGATCTCGTCCGGGAGGG
>Ga0068855_100000988_pt1 | contig 35353 bp, 29 predicted proteins | sample KBSCornC52_FD_66592 | JGI IMG/M metagenome (GOLD analysis project Ga0068855, IMG submission 66592) | Corn rhizosphere microbial communities from Kellogg Biological Station, Michigan, USA - KBS Corn C5-2 | ecosystem: Host-associated > Plants > Roots > Rhizosphere > Soil ...
GTGCCATGATAGGCTATGTGGAAGAAGTAGCGCAAGAGAATTGTGTTTAACTAATATGAGCAAAATTACCCATTTTTCTGCAGGGGATGTTATTCAGAGGGCCTGAATTAAATCTTTCTACAACCTCCAAATAATGTAGTTCTTTATTGAGGTTGTTTCCTGCCAGTCCGTATTTTATATTCGTTTAATAATGCCTCATTCTGCCCGGTATTAACAACTCTGGCGGCGTAACTTCAACCAAAATCTCCGTCAAACGTTCTTTTAGCGTTTCGTCAAAAAAATCAAATACAATAAATACTTCTTTTTCTTTATCCCGCAAATCAAATACCCTGTTGTTTAAGGCCTGGGTAAATTTTAGCGGGTTATCTGTTTTCCTGATTTTTAACTCGTTTATCTTGAATTCGATGTAATCTAAGGGCTTTTTAGTCCAAAAGTAAACGCCAAAAGTGAACGGCGCTACCGACACCGTGTCGCCGGTGATTGATATTCTTTTGGCCGTTTTTATAACCACCGAACCCACCCGGTTAAGCAAATAACGGGCAACCGAAAAGGCAACAGTCGCTAAAATAAACTGGGCAACCACGTAAGCCGGTGATGACGTTTGTCCGGAGACATTGAAGAGTGCTATTGAGCTGCTTATAAAAACAAAGCAAAGCGGGGCCACGGCGCCGGCCAACTTCAGGTTAATAATAGCCATTACCCGCTTTAGCGCATCCGAAGCCTCAAAATTCAAACTGTTGTTAAATTGAACAACCGGTTTTAATATCATTTTAGCAGGTTTGAGCTCATCGGCGTGTCGAAATTTCATAGAGTGAAAAAGTTGAAGCGGATCCAATCCAAATATAATGACATACAAAGCCAGATGCAATATTTATGCGTCGGTTCACAAAAAAGCCGGGCAGCTTTTACACCACCCGGCGGATTTATAGTTGATTAATTGATTGCTTTTTTTAGTCCGGAAGTCCGAAAGTCGGTAAAGTCCGAAAGATGGATTTTGCCATGAACCATCAACTATGAACCATGAACTCAGAAAACCTGCTCAAACTGGTTCACAGCGTCCTTGCTTTCCAACACGGAGTGCCCCATCAGGAATTCATCTACCTTGCGGGCGCATTCGCGGCCTTCGGATATAGCCCAAACCACCAGCGACTGTCCGCGGCGCATATCACCGGCGGCAAACACTTTGCTTACGTTGGTGCGGTAAACACCTTCGCGGGCTTTTACATTTTTGCGCTCGTCCAGCTCCACGCCAAGGTTTTCAATCATGCCGGTATGCTGCGGAAATAAAAAGCCCATCGCCAAAAATACCCTTTGGCAAGGTATTTCGCGTTCCGATCCTTCAACCCTGGCAAATTTTATCGGCCTGTTCATTACGTCCAGTTCCCAGGTAACGTCAACAACTTTTAACGCGCGCAGGTTGCCGTCTTCGTCACCTAAAAACTCTTCGGTGTTAATACCCCAATGGCGTTCAACACCTTCTTCGTGGCTGCTGGTGGTTTTAAGCACCATAGGGTATGTTGGCCATGGCATGTGCACTGTACGCGATGAAGGCGGTTTATCAAACAGCTCGAATTGTAAAATTGATTTTGCCCCCTGACGGTTGGAGGTACCCACACAATCAGAGCCTGTATCGCCACCGCCTATTACCACTACATCTTTACCTGTAGCCAAAATATCTTCCTGGTTGAATTTGATGCCGGCAACGCGTTTATTTTGCTGTTTCAAAAAGTCCATGGCAAAATGGATGCCTTTTAACTCCCTGCCGGGGATGTTGAGGTTACGCGGGATGGTTGAACCACCTGCCAATACCACAGCATCATGATTGCGTACCAGTTCATCGGCGGCTACATCTTTACCAATTTCTGTATTGCATTTAAAAACAACGCCGTCTTTTTCCATCATCTCAATCCGGCGGGTTACCACCCATTTCTCCAGTTTAAAATCGGGGATACCGTAGTTCAGCAAACCACCCGGACGGTCATCACGCTCAAATACAGTAACCGAATGGCCTGCTTTGCTCAGTTGTGCTGCTGCAGCCAATCCTGCAGGGCCCGAACCTACCACGGCAATTTTTTTGCCGGTTTTAATTAAAGGCGCTACCGGTTTTACCAGGTTTTTTGAGTAAGCAATCTCAATGATATGCTTTTCAATTTCTTCGATAGCTACAGCTGGTTTATTGATACCAAGCACGCATGCCGACTCACATGGCGCGGGGCATATCCTGCCGGTAAACTCGGGGAAGTTATTGGTTGATGATAAAATATTGTATGCTTCTTCCCACTTTTTGTTGTAAACGGCATCGTTAAACTCAGGGATAATATTGCCCAGCGGGCATCCCGAATGGCAAAAAGGTATGCCGCAGTTCATGCAGCGTGCCGATTGCTGATTAAGTTTTTCGTCAGAATATAAGTGAACAAACTCGTTATAATTTTTTACGCGTTCCGCTGCCGGAACCTTTTCAGGAAGTTCCCTGTTGAACTCCTGGAATCCTGTCACTTTTCCCATTAACCTACTGTTTGATATTGTAATTTCTCTAAAACTTTTTTATACTCTTTCGGATACACCTTTACAAATTGCAACGATGCTTTTTTCCAGTTGGCCAGCAGTTGTTTGGCTACTTCGCTTCCGGTTAAGTGAACGTGCTTGTGCAGTAAGGCCGTAATCTGTTCTTCATCGCTGATAGACAACGGATCCAAATCAACCATTTCCATATTGCAGTTTTCGCTGAAGGTGTTGTTAGGGTTGTAAACCCATGCCAAACCACCGCTCATGCCGGCTGCAAAGTTGCGGCCTGTCTCACCTAATATCAGCGCGCGGCCGCCGGTCATGTATTCGCAGCAGTGATCGCCAACACCTTCTACAACAGTAGTAGCGCCTGAGTTACGCACGGCAAAACGCTCGCCTGCCATACCACGGATAAAGAGCTCGCCCGATGTTGCGCCATAAAGCGCCACGTTACCAATAATGATATTGTTCTCCGGTGTAAAGGTTGCTTTTTCCGATGGGTAAACAGCCAGTTGGGCACCCGAAAGGCCTTTGCCTACATAGTCATTAGCTTCGCCTTCCAGTTCAAAGGAAATACCCTTGGCAGCAAATGCGCCGAAGCTTTGACCTGCCGAACCTTTGAATTTAAAGTTGATTGTATTGTCAGGCAAACCTGCCGATCCGTATATCTTCGATATTTCGTTTGATAACAATGTGCCGATGGTACGATCAACATTTTTCACCTCAAACTCATCAAATACCGGTGTTTTATCGGCCAGGGCTGGTTGTGCTGCTTCCAGCAGTTTCCAGTCAAGGATGGCATCCATACCATGATCCTGTTTTTCGCTGTTGTACAGGGTCATATCTTTTGGATTGTTTACCGGGTGCAGTATGCCCGAAAGGTCAATTTTTTTGGCTTTCCAGTTGGTAAGGCCATCTTTCACTTTCAGGAACTGAACACGGCCCACCATTTCATTAACGGTGCGGAAGCCGAGTTCGGCCATTATTTCGCGTAATTCTTCGGCCAGGAAACGGAACAGGTTTACAATATGTTCCGGTTTGCCCGAGAATAGTTTTCTTAGTTCAGGGTCCTGCGTAGCCACGCCCACTGGGCAGGTATTTAAATGGCATTTACGCATCATGATACAGCCACCGGCTACCAGGGCCGCAGTTGCAACGCCCCATTCTTCGGCACCCATTAAACAGGCTATAGCCAAATCGCGACCGGTTTTTAGCTGACCGTCTGTTTGTAACACTACGCGACTGCGCAGTTTATTGCGTACCAATGTTTGGTGAGCCTCGGCCAGGCCAAGTTCCCATGGCAAGCCCGCATGTTTTATGGAGCTGATTGGCGAAGCGCCTGTACCGCCATCGTATCCCGCAATCAGGATAACGTCGGCATGTGCTTTGGCAACGCCCGCAGCTATGGTACCCACACCTGCTTTTGATACCAATTTTACATTGATACGTGCGGTACGGTTAGCATTCTTAAGGTCGAATATCAGCTGTGCCAAATCCTCGATAGAGTAAATATCGTGGTGTGGCGGCGGCGATATTAAGCCAACGCCCGGTGTTGAGTGCCTTGTTTTGGCAATCCAGTCGTCAACCTTGTGGCCGGGCAGCTGTCCGCCTTCGCCCGGTTTTGCACCCTGGGCCATTTTTATCTGGAGCTCGTCGGCGTTGGTTAAATAGTTTGATGTAACCCCAAAACGTGCCGATGCCACTTGTTTGATAGCCGAACGCATCGAATCGCCGTTTGGCAGGCGCTCATAGCGTATTTCGTCTTCGCCGCCCTCGCCGGTATTGCTTTTGCCGCCAATGCGGTTCATGGCAATAGCCATAGTGCTGTGCGCCTCGTGCGAAATAGAGCCGAAAGACATGGCGCCCGTAGCAAAACGCTTCATGATATTTTCTGCCGGTTCAACTTCTTCAATGCTGATCGGCTCGCGGTGATGTGCAAAGTCAAGCAATCCCCTAATGGTGAAATGCTTTTCGGTTTGCTCATTTATTTCTTTAGCGTATTTTTTGTAGGTTCCAAAATCGTTGGTGCGTGTAGCGTGCTGCAACAGGTGAACCGTTGTAGGGTTAAACAAGTGCTGTTCGCCGCGGCGTTTCCACTGATATATACCACCTTCGGGCAGTAAATGCGAGCCTGATTTGCTATCGCCAAAGCCTATTTTATGTTTGCAAAGCGATTCGCGGGCTATTTCATCCAGTCCTAAACCGCCAATACGGGTTACGGCGCCGGTGAAGTATTTGTCAACTACGGATTGGTTGATGCCCAGTATTTCAAAAACCTGTGCGCCATGGTACGATTGCAGTGTTGATATTCCCATTTTGGAGAAAATCTTCAATAAGCCATCGTTTACCGATTTTACGTAGTTGTAACGCAGTTTTTTGATGTCCAGGTCGGTCTCTAAGCTGCCGTTGTTTTTAAGGGTCTCGATGGTTGATAGCGCCAGGTATGGGTTGATAGCTGTTGCGCCAAATGCCAGCAAGCAGGCAAAATGGTGAACTTCCCAGGTATCGCCGGTTTCAACAACCAAACCAACCGCGCCCCTGCGGCCGCTGCGGATGAGGTGGTGATGCACGGCAGATACTGCCAGCAACGAAGGGATAGGGGCGTGGCCCGAATCGATTGCACGATCTGACAAAATCAATACTTCAAAACCATCATCTACCGAATCTTCGGCATAGCGGCAAAGCCTTGCCAAACCCCGTTCCAATGCGCCCGGCGAGCCATCGGCATTAAAATAAGTTTGTAATGTTTTGGCGTGGAACAGGCCGGTATCAATACTCCGCAGTTTTTCAAGCTGGTGATTTTTTAATATCGGATGCTTTAACACCACGCAATGGCAATGCATTTTATCCTCATCCAGCAAATTGCCGTTATTACCCACAAATGTGGCCAGGCTCATTACCAAACGCTCGCGTATCGGGTCGATAGGCGGATTGGTAACCTGTGCAAAAAACTGCTTAAAATAGCTGGAGAGGTGCTGTGGCTTGTCTGATAAAATCGCCAGCGGCACATCGGTACCCATGGAGCCGATAGGTTCTTTACCTTCAAGCGCCATTGGTTTAATAATGGTATCGATATCTTCGCGGCTGTAGCCAAATACCTGCTGGTAGCGGAAAACAGAATCTTCGGAAAGGCTGGCGAATGCCAAACGCGCCTCGGCTAATTCGCCAAGTTCAATTTTATAATTATCGAGCCAACGGCCATAAGGCTGACGCGCTGCAATTTCGTGTTTAATTTCGTCGTCGGTGATGATCTTACCTTTTTCGGTATCAATCAGCAACATCTTACCCGGTTGCAGGCGTCCTTTTTGTAATACCAGGCTTTCGTCAAGCTTGAGCACACCGGCTTCTGATGCAGCAATTACGCGTCCGTCAGTAGTAATTACAAAACGTAATGGCCTAAGACCGTTACGGTCAAGCAATGCGCCGACCAGTTTACCATCGGTAAAGGTAATAGCGGCAGGGCCGTCCCATGGCTCCATTAAAGCGGCATGGAATTCGTAAAATGCTTTTTTAAGCGGATCCATTTGCTCATTGCCGTCCCATGCTTCAGGGATCAGCATCATCATTACGTGCGGTAATGAGCGACCGCTGTGCAGCAATATTTCGATAATGTTATCAAGGCAAGCCGAGTCCGACTGGTTATTATCAATCACTGGAAGCAGCATTTCCATCTCTTCCTGGGTAAAATACGCCGAAGCATAAGATTTTAAGCCAGAATAGAACCAGTTAAGGTTGCCTGTAAGCGTATTGATTTCGCCGTTATGTGCAATCAGGCGGAAAGGTTGTGCCAGTTTCCACGAAGGGAAAGTATTGGTTGAAAAACGCGAGTGGATCATGGCAAAGCCCGATGCTACACGCGGATCGCACAAATCAGGGAAATATTGGCGTAACTGGTAGGTGGTTACCTGTCCTTTGTAAACAATAGTTTTGCACGATAACGAAGTAAAATAAAAATGCTCGGCTGCGGCCGGCACCGTTTCAGTTACCGTTTTGTTAATGTAACGCCTTAATATATATAGCTTACGCTCAAAATCATCAATATTGGTAATGTGGTGCGGACGTTGTATAAACAATTGTTCAACATCAGGCTCGGCCTTGCGGGCAGTTTCGCCAATTACAGACGAATTTACCGTAAGCTTACGGTATCCTAATTTATGCAGTCCTAATTTTTCAATAGCATTGCCGATGATGGTACGGCAAGATTTTTTTAAATGCGATTCCTTTGGAAAAAATATCATCCCAACACCATACTCGCCCGGTTCGGGTAAGCTGATTTCCAGGTCGATACACTCTTCCATTAAAAATTCATGGGGTAATTGCAGCAATATACCCGCTCCGTCGCCACTATCAGGGTCACATCCGCATGCGCCGCGATGCTCCATGTTTTCGAGCATAGTTAGCGCATCATCAATTATCTGGTAAGTTTTGTGTCCGTTTATGTTGGTTATAAACCCTGTTCCGCACGAGTCGTGTTCAAATTCCGGCCTGTAAAGGCCCTGTCGGCTTTCGTCTTGATCCATTGTAATAGTTTACCGTTTATAAAATGGTGCAACAACGAAATTACAGAATTTGAATTTTAATTAAAAATTTCCTAATATTTTTAATATTTTACAAATAATATTGTATTAATAATCGATAAAATTATTAAATCGACAATATTAATAGCCTAATATTGAAAATTTGTTAATTAGAAATTGTATGTTGTCACACTTTTTACAATTACAGATGGTTTACATCGCAATTGCACTTTGTTAATTTAGGTAAATAATCGCAAAATCCCAATATAATTTTGATTTATTGACATCTGCAAAATTATAAACCGGCATAAATTGTATCCTGACTATTTTATTTTTGCATTGATGAAACCCAAAGTTTTTATTGAAACGCCGCGACTGATTTTACGGGACTGGAAAACCACCGACGAGGCGCCCTACATTGCCTTAAATGCAGACAAAGCCGTGATGGAGTTTTTTCCATCCATAAAAACAGCTGAAGAAACTTTAGAACAAATTGAGCGGGTTAAACAACACATTGACCAATACGGTTATGGGTTTTTTGCCGTGGAGCGGAAAGACAATCAGCAATTTATTGGCTTTACCGGTATAACACACCCCGGGTTTGAGGCGGCGTTTACGCCCTGCGTCGAGATAGGCTGGCGGTTGAGTAAGGAACACTGGGGTTTTGGGTTTGCCACGGAGGCAGCCGTCGCGTGCCTGCACCATGGCTTTAATCATTTTGGGTTCGATGAGATTTACTCCTTTACATCGGTACACAACATACGTTCGGAAAGTGTCATGAAAAGGATAGGAATGATTAAACAGGAGAATTTTCAGCACCCAATGATTGAAGAAGGGCATTTTTTAAGAGAGCATGTGTTGTATAAAATAGGCCGCAGTCAGGCGAGCTGAGCATGTTACGCATGGTCGACGCCATCTCAAACATTTTACATCGCCTAAAAACAAAAACAACCTGCCATGTTGTATATTTGGTAAACCCATAAACCAAATCTTAAAGAAACCGGAGATTAATTATGAAAAGGCTGCTCCTAATATTTAAATGCTTAATCGTTTTTTCACTATCTAGCGCTTTTGGTACCGATGGCCCTAAAACACTTGCAATAGGGGCCAATGCGCCTGACTTCAACCTGCCCGGGGTAGATGGTAAAACCTACACGCTGGAATCATTTAAAAGCGCAAAAGTACTGGCCATTGTTTTTATGTGCAACCACTGCCCAACGTCGCAGGCTTACGAGGGGCGCGTAAAGCAACTCACTATTGATTATGCTGCTAAAGGGGTAGCTGTGGTTGCCATCAATCCAAACAATCCTTCGTCTTTACGGCTGGATGAATTGGGGTACAGCGATGTTGGCGACTCCTTTGATGAAATGAAGATCCGCGCTAAAGACAAGGGCTTTAACTTTCCGTACCTGTACGACGGCGCTACCGAGGTGGCATCTAAACAATATGGCCCCGTTTGTACGCCTCATATTTTTATTTTTGATGGCGACAGAAAACTGCGTTACGAGGGCCGGATTGACGATATGGAAAATCCTGCCAAAACCCCGCACAGCCAGGACGCCCGCAATGCCATTGAAGCTATTTTAGCCAACTGCGAAGTGCCGGTAACCACAACAAAAGTGTTTGGCTGCTCCATTAAATGGGCCGAAAAAAGTGTTTGGATTGAGAAAGCCCGGGTTCAATGGTCCAACGAGCCAGTAAACCTGGATACTATTGATGTAAAAGGCATCAAAGATCTTTTAAAAAACAACTCCGACAAATTGCGGTTAATTAATGTGTGGGCCACATGGTGCGGGCCATGTGTGGAGGAGTTCCCGGAATTTGTAACGATGAACCGTATGTACCGCGATCGGGGTTTTGAGTTTGTAAGTATCAGCGCCGACGATCCTTCAAAAAAAGAAAGTGCGCTTAAGTTTTTAAAGCGTCAGCAGGCATCCGGCCCAAATTATATTTTTAATGTTGATGACAAGTATAAGCTGATTGAAGCCGTTGACCCCAAGTGGGAGGGTGCCCTGCCCTATACCATACTGGTTGATCCGGGTGGCAAAGTGGTTTACGCTCACCAGGGAATTATTGACCCGGAGCAATTAAAAAAGATAATTTTTGATGACCCGCTGATTGGCAGGGTTTATAAAGAATAAAAGATATGACTACAGTTAATGAAATTGCCGCCCGGTTATCATCGCTTTGTGCACAGCACAAATTTGTTGACGCCTATACCGAATTGTTTTCCGAGCATGCCATAAGCATCGACCCAAATTATAAAAATATACCACTGGAAGGACTTCACAGCCTGATTGAAAGGGAAAGACAATTTCTTGCTGCTAACCAGATTAACAGCGTTAGTATTTCGGAGCCGTTATTTGCAGGTAATCATTTCACGGTAGCCATGGCATTTGATTTTACCCCGGCCGGCGGCGAACGAAAAAGCCTGGAAGAACTTTGCGTTTACAAAATTGAAAACGGCAAAATAGTGAGCCAGCAGTTTTTTATAGGATGATCTCGTCGTCTATCGGTTATTCCACCACCACATCTCCAACCTGTTCTGTCAATTCGGTTTCTTCGGGTGTATTAAGGTCTTTTATATATTGAACTTTAAGGTGATCGTACAATGAATGCTTATCTACCAGCACCGAAACAAGGCTTGCAATCATGCCTGCGAGTATTAAATGGAAGATGACGTTGTGGCGGTCGGTCATCTCCAGCACTAAAATAACCGAAGTAAACGGCGAACGGGTTACACCCGTTAAAAAGCCCACCATGCCCGAAAGTATCAGCATATTGGTATCGATATCCGAAACGTGAAACCAACTGGATACTAAGGATCCTATACTTGCACCTGCGCCCAGTGCCGGCGCGAATATGCCGCCTGCCGCACCTGTTGTAAACGAAACCATCGATCCGCCTATTCTCAAAATCGGCGTATACCAATGCACATATTTATCAGCAGTGAAAAGCGTGTGCTGCATAATGCCCTTTCCTGAGCCTAACACCTCTGGATTAACAAAAAAGGCCAGCGAAGCCATTATCAAGGCACATCCAACAACAAAAACAACATGATGCCAGTTGAATTTAAACCTGGCTTTCCAGGCAAAGATAAACAGGATAATCTTCGACATCCCGCTGCCGCATAAACCCGAAATGATGGCAACCAGCGCTACGCCAAAGAAAATAGCCGGCGAAAGACCGTCTAACTTAGGATATCCCAGGTATAAATAAGGCCCCAAAAGCGCCTCGGCTGATAGCCCTGCAATAATTACCGATGAAAATATGGCCGTTTTATAATAACTGAAGTGGGTTTTGGTCAATTCTTCAATAGCGAACACAATACCGCCAAGGGGTGTATTAAAAGCTGCGGCCAAACCTGCGGCGGCTCCGGTTACCATCATATTCCGTTTGGCTATTTTAGGCCACCATTTGGGTAATAGCTGGTAGGTTATTTTGTATATCGATGTGGAAATTTGTATGGTTGGGCCCTCGCGGCCTATTGCGCCGCCACCAACGGCCATCACCAGGCTCGAACATACCTTAACTAATATGATGCGAAACCCCAACAGCTTGTCGGCTATCCCCGTTGTTTTGGGCGATGATATTTGTATAGCTGCCATTACCTGCGGAATACCGCTGCCCCTGGCGTATGGCGAAAACCGCTGTACCAGCCACCAGGCAAATACAAAGCAAATGGGCGTTATTACAAAAAGCGAAGAAGGGTGCCATTTGAAAGCCGTGGTGGTAACATCTTCGGCCAAAATAAAAAGGCGCGTGTACAATACAGCGAATAAGCCCGTTAAAACCGAGGCTATCCAGAAAGGAATGGCCTGTAAAATGTTTTTCTTTAATTTTTCATTCCGTATCCGATCAAATGATCGTTTTAGTTGCAGCCTTACCCAGTCGAATAGTTTGTTCATTTATTTGTTTATAGATGATAGTTCATGGCAAAGCAAATGTTCTTTTCGTCGACAGATTTTGCTGTGAACTATCAACCATGAACCATGAACTATTATATTTGCAGATGATTTCTTCGCAAAGATATGATCAAAGGGGTGTATCTGCCTCAAAAGATGATGTACATAATGCTATAAAAAATATCGACAAAGGCATTTTTCCTAAAGCCTTCTGCAAAATTGTGCCCGATATATTAACAAACGACCCATTGTACTGCAATATTATGCATGCCGATGGGGCGGGCACTAAATCATCATTGGCTTACACCTACTGGAAAGAAACAGGCGACATTTCGGTATGGCGCGGAATTGCACAGGATGCTATCATCATGAATACCGATGACCTGCTTTGCGTTGGCGCAACGGACAATATTCTTTTATCATCAACTATCGGCCGAAATAAACATTTAATCCCAGGCGAAGTTATAGCTGCTATTATTAACGGAACCGAAGAAGTGCTGGCGGGCCTTAGAGATGCAGGCATAGGCATTTATTCAACCGGCGGCGAAACTGCAGACGTGGGCGACCTGGTGCGTACCATCATAGTGGACTCAACCGTTACCTGCCGGATGAAACGGGACGAAGTAATATCAAACCATACCATACAACCAGGCGATGTTATCGTCGGGCTGGCTTCATATGGAAGGGCTAATTACGAAACTGAATATAACGGCGGGATGGGATCCAACGGGTTAACATCAGCCCGGCACGATGTTTTTAATAAAAGCATAGCCCAAAAATACCCCGAGAGCTACGACCAGGCGATCCCTTATGAGCTGATATTTTCGGGAACTAAAAATCTGACAGATAAAATTGATATCGGCAACGGTGAATCAGTAACTGCCGGCAAACTGGTGCTATCGCCAACACGCACCTATGCACCCATTATTAAAGCTATTTTGGATGAACACCGGCCACAAATACATGGCATGGTGCATTGCAGCGGTGGTGCCCAAACCAAAGTATTGCATTTTGTTGACGACGTGCATGTTATCAAAAACAACCTTTTTGAGGTACCGCCATTGTTTAAACTGATACAGGAAGAATCGAAAACAAGCTGGCACGAAATGTACAAGGTATTTAACATGGGGCACCGTATGGAGCTTTATGTGCCCGAAGAGATTGCCGCTTCGCTCATCAGTATATCAAAGAGTTTTGGCGTCGACGCTCAAATTATAGGACATGTTGAAAAAGCTGCTAAAAAACAGGTTACGATAACATCGCCGTTGGGTGAGTTTGTGTATAACTAAACGCATCTGCTTCAATATATTCCAACAAAAAACCCGGCCAAATTGACCGGGTTTTTTTTGTTGAGATAAAAAAGGTGCTTAGTTAAATATGTAACGTACACCAATTTGTACCTGGTAACGTGATAATTGGCTTGTATCGTAGATGAACGATTTAGTAACCGGTATCAGGTTGTTTTTATCAAGGTATGGGAACGAGTATTTAGCTTGTCCTGTTGTTGCATCAATACCTTGGTATTTAAGTACGGTTGTGCTACCGCTGTTAAATCCGTTATACGAATCCTGGTACAGTCCCCAGTATTTATTTAACAGGTTACCAAAGTTGATGATATCAGCAGAAACTTCGATGGTGTTTTTGGTTTTACCAGCTTTAACAAAGAAGTCTTGCGCAAGGTGTAAATCCAACCTGTGGAAGTAAGGCAGTATAACGCCGTTACGCTCTGCAAAATGACCTCTGTGTGAGCTAAGGTATTTATCCTGGCTGATGAAGTTGTTTAACTGGTTCCAGATCTGGCCTGCTGTACGGGTATCGCCGTTAAAGTCAGGTACCAGCTCAATATCATTCTGTGCTCTTGGAATCCACATTAAATCATTTGTGGCACCATCGCCATTCGGGTCACCGCTGGTGATGTAGGAAACAGCGCCGTTGTTGGCCATTTCGTACACTAAACCAAAAGTTGTTGCGGTATTATGCCAGTACTCTTTTTTATAGGTAGCTGATGCAATGATACGGTTTGGCTGTACAAAAGAGCTGTTCGACAGGTTGTCGCCATTAGGATTGCCAGCTACATAACGTGAGCTCCAGATGGTGCTGGCAGTTGAACCGCCATCGTTTACGTCCTGCGAACCGCTATGGGTGTAAGCCACGTTGAAGTTAAAGCCGCTGGCAAAGTTTTTTTGCAATTGGCCGGTAACAAAGTACGAATATCCTTTGCTGGTATTGGTCATGTAATACAAACCGGTGATTGATGGGTTTGAAGCGCTTTGCGGGCTGTTCGGATCAGCAGGAGTTATGTTTTTCGAAGCATAACGGATCTGTCCTTCGGGGCCAGGCAAAGTAGAATAAGCATCAGAAACCACTAAGTTTTCGTGGTAAATAGCGTTGATGTCTTTGGTGTAAGCACCTTCAATAGTTGCTATAACGCCACCCGGTAAACGCTGGTCAACCGCTAAGTTTGTCCTCCAGATTTTTGGATATTTCAAATTAGGGTCAGCAACGTCCAACTCGTATGAGGTGTTTGCTGCGGCCTGGCCAACAGGCGGCCTGTTCGCGTTCACATTTGGATTGAAGTATAACTGCTGATTTTGTGCAGCAGTATTGCTTGCGGCGCCTTTAGTTATAGAGTATGAACCAAATAACAAGCCGTTATTTGATGCCTGGTTTGATATCCATACAAATGGTACCGTGCCTGTAAATAACCCGGTACCGCCGCGCACCTGTGTTTGGTGATCGCCGCTTACATCCCAGTTAAAGCCGAAACGTGGTGATAACTGGATCCTGTTTTTGGGCAATTTTGAAGGATCTACATGTATCCCTTGCTGAAAAGTTATTGCTTCAGCAGCTGGGTTTTGAGCAAGTGTTGTTGGGAACGCATCATAATCCGCCCTGATGCCATAAGTTAGCTTAAGGTTGTCAGTTGCGTTGTATTTATCCTGTGCATATACACTGTATATACCGGCCTTGATTTTTGCGTAAGGGAACGAACCGTCAGGCAATGCTGAGTAACGGGTTGCATAGGTCTGAGCCTGCAGACCGTTCAAAAAGTCGGATGCAGAGTTGAAAACATATACACCGTTGTAGTTAGGTGCAAAGCCGTTTTTATAACTCTGGATCTGATCGCTTGTACCGAAGGTGAATTCGTGCTTGCCCGAGAAAATGGTCAGATCATCCGAAAACTGCGCGATATTGGTAGATAAAAGGTTTCCGGCAGTAAATAACTCATAACCAAAGGTGGTTAAAGTAGCATTTGACGAACCGGTTACCACACCGTTTTGATCGGTTGTGCCGTTGCCGATATCAACCAGTGGTATAGCTCCGTTTCCTAATGATGAGCGGTAATCGCGCAGGGCAGAGTAGCCTGCGGTTATCCTGTTTGACATGGTGCTGCTGATACGGGTATCTAACTCCACGATGCCGATGTTAAAGTTATTGTTGATCCTATAGCCCGAACCATAAAATGGCAGGGTGGTTGGGCTGGCAGCCCGTGGGCCGAAATTGGAAATACCAGAGTTGGAGTTACTTGCAGGGTGATCGCCATATGACTTCAGATAGAAATACTTGGCGCTGAAAGTGTTGTTTTTGTCGATATTCCAGTCGATTTTTGCGGTGAGTTTATTGCTGAAAGTTTCGTAGTTATACCCCTGGTAAGGACCTGGGTTATAACCATATGATGCAAGCTTAGCTGCGATTGCATTAAGCGTGTTAGCATCGGCTTGTGAAACGTTTGCGCCGCTTACGCCCTGGCCGGAAGCAACGAATGTTGTTGCCGGCTGGCTGATACGCTCTTCTTCACCCGAAACAAAGAAGAATAACTTGTTTGGGATGATAGGTCCGCCCAAACTAACACCTGTTTGGCGGTAGGTAAAAGGTATTTTGGTAACACTTGTGGGGCCAGCATCGTAACCTGTAAGGCTTACACCACGGATGTAATCGTAGATGGTACCTTTAAAAGTGTTGGTTCCCGATTTTACTACGGTGTTAACACCCGCGCCGGTAAAGTTACCCTGGCGAACATCGTAAGGTGCAATATCAACCTGTATCTGGTCAATCGCATCCAACGAAATAGGCTGAGAGTTTGTTTGACCGCCCAGTGTGCCCGACAAACCGAATGAGTTGTTAAATAAGGCACCGTCAACGGTGATGTTGTTAAACAGGCTGCTGCGACCGCCAAAGCTTAATCCGTTTGCTGATGGCGCCAGTTTTGTAAAATCGCTCAATGAACGGTTAAGTGTTGGCAATGCATCAATTTGCGCACGGTTAATAGTTTCGCGGGCGCCGGTGCGGTTAGTGTTGATCACTTTGCCGGGGTTGCCGCTAATAACTACTTCAGCAAGGCTGGTTGTGTTGTCTTGCAGTTTGGCGTCAGTTCTTTGGTCCTGGCCAATTGAAAGGGTAATGTTTTCCTGAACAAAATCCTTGTAACCAATAAAGGTAACTTTAAAGGTGTAAGGACCGCCAACACGTAAGTTTGGCAAATTGTAACGACCGTCGGCGCGGGTTATGGTTGAATACACAGTCCCGGTGGGGAGGTGAGTAATGCTAACCGTGGCGCCGGGGATTGGGCCTTTGCTATCGGTAACGGTACCGTTTATGCTGGCCGTTGTTACCCCCTGGGCCGATACGTTTTTGCTGGTGAAAACCGTGAGCCCAGTAAGTAAGATTAAAAGTAAATACTTCCTCATAGAATGTTTTTTTAAGTGAAACGTTATATCCTGCATTAATTTTGTTGCAAAGATAGAATCGGGAACTATTACCAATGTTAAATTAATATTAATAATTATTAGACATTTATCAACATTTAGTAATAATTACATCAAATTATTGAAAGCTTTGTGTTAATTGATGTGATTATCGTAAATTTACTATTGCTTAATATTGCCCACGACGAAATGTATTTTAATGTTATCCGCCCCGGGCCGGAAGCGGATCGATAATTTTCTCATTTGGCAGCTTTTACTTAGCTTTGCCGCCGGATTTAATTCATACTCAAGATAAATAACCCATCAGCTAAACATTAATACGGCTATACCGTTAAAAGGCCTACAAATAACGATTTTGAAGAATATAATACGGGTAAGTTTTACGGTTTGAGATGTCGCACAAGATTTGCAAAACACAAAATATCATTAAAAAAATAAAATAATATCATCAAAAATATGAGCTACGATTTAATTGTTATTGGTTCAGGTCCGGGCGGTTATGTGGCTGCTATCCGCGCATCGCAGTTAGGTTTAAAAACTGCCATTATTGAAAAAGAGTCGCTGGGCGGCATTTGCCTTAACTGGGGCTGTATCCCTACTAAAGCATTGCTGAAAAGCGCCCAGGTATTTGAGTACCTTAACCACGCTGCCGATTATGGTATTAAAGTTTCGGGCGGCGAAGTTGATTTTGATGCCGTTGTAAAAAGAAGCCGCAATGTTGCCGATGGCATGAGCAAGGGTGTTCAGTTTTTGATGAGGAAGAACAAGATTGATGTAGTGATGGGCACCGGTAAGCTTAAAGGCAAAGGTGTGGTTGAAGTTACCGCAGCAACCGGCGAAAAACAGGAGCTTACAGCTAAACACATTATTGTAGCAACAGGCGGCCGCTCACGCGAGTTGCCTAACCTGAAACAGGATGGCAAAAAAGTAATCGGTTATCGCCAGGCAATGGTATTGCCAAAGAAACCAGAATCCATGGTAGTGGTTGGCTCTGGCGCTATCGGCATCGAGTTTGCTTATTTTTATAACTCCATTGGCACCAAGGTTACGGTTGTTGAGTTTTTAGACAACATTGTGCCGCTGGAAGATGAAGAGGTATCGAAACAACTGGCCCGCATCCTTAAAAAACAAGGTATTAATATCATGACCAGCTCAAATGTTGAATCGGTTGATACCAGCGGCGATTTGTGCAAGGTACAGGTTAAAACGGCAACCGGAACCGAAACACTTGAGGCTGAGATTGTATTATCGGCAGTAGGTATTTCTACCAACATAGAAGGCATCGGCCTTGAAGAAACCGGCGTGGCTACCGACAGGGGTAAAGTAGTTGTTGATGATTTTTACCGCACCAATGTTGAAGGCATTTATGCCATCGGTGATATTGTTAAAGGACAAGCGCTGGCGCACGTAGCGTCGGCGGAAGGTATTACCTGTGTGGAGAAAATTGCAGGCTTAAGTCCCGAGCCAATCAACTACAATAATATTCCCGGCTGTACTTATTGCTCTCCTGAGATTGCTTCTGTAGGTTATACCGAAAAAGCAGCTAAAGAAGCCGGTTACGAAATTAAAGTTGGTAAGTTTCCGTTCTCTGCGTCGGGTAAAGCCAGTGCAGCAGGCGCCAAAGATGGTTTTGTAAAACTGATATTTGATGCCAAATACGGCGAGTTTTTAGGCGCCCACATGCTTGGAGCCAACGTTACCGAAATGATAGCCGAGTGTGTTACAGCACGCAAGCTGGAAGCTACCGGCCACGAGATCATTAAATCGATCCACCCACACCCAACCATGAGCGAAGCCGTAATGGAAGCTGCCGCTGATGCGTATGGCGAGGTGATTCACCTTTAGTTCATAGGTGATGGTTCATAGTCCATGGTAGCTGCGGATTGCCGTGAACTGTGCAGAATCTTCGGTTCATAGATGATGGTTCATAGTTTATGGCAGTTGCAAGCTGGCGGGAACTATGGGCCATCTTTAGTTTATTACCGCAAGTGTTATGAATTGTTACTCTCCTAAAATAAATCAGAATGAGTTCCGGTCCTGATAAGTTAGATAAGATTTATCCGGTCATTTTCATCCCAAATAAGCAAAAGGTCAGGCTTGATATGGCATTCCCAATAGTCTTTGTAATCCCCTTTTAATCTATGCGCCTTGTGTTTTTTGTCCAGGCCGTGATGACCTTTTTCGGCAAGAGTGGTAATTAGTTTTTGTGCTGCCTCGAAATCAGAAGCCGAGCGTTTTTTTAGCAATTTCAGATCCTTCAAAAACCTGGTCGAGGCTACAATTTCAAACATGGTAAAGATTAGATGCTGTTGAACAATTCCTCCACGTTTTTGAATTTTTTGCCCTTTCCGGCTTTTAGTTCATTCATCGCAGCAATTGTCTCATCATTTGGCGTGGTTCCTTCTTTTTTTATTTTTACCACCACGCCCAATTCCTTCAAAAGTTCTTTTACCAGCCTGGTTTTGCCTTCTGGTACTTTTATCTCAAGAGTTTGCATATTCAAAAATAAACAATAATTGATAGTTTACATAGCTTTTATAAATAGTGACTAAAAATGAGAATACATCATCTGAGTTTAGATTTGACAGTTTTCAAAAGTCAAATCTTGTTTCTTCAGGCTATGAACCATGAACCATCAACTATGAGCTACCAACCATTTTCGAGAACAAATCCCACAAAACGATTCCTGCGGATACTACTATATTAAAGGAGTGTTTGGTGCCAAATTGCGGTATTTCGATACATCCGTCAATAACTGCCATTACTTCATCGCTTACACCATTTACTTCGTTGCCGAATACAAGGGCGTATTTTTCATCGGCGTTTACCTGGAATTGATGCAGCTTGGTGCTGTTTTCGGCCTGCTCCACGGCTATGATGCGGTAGCCTTCACTTCGTAATTTTTCCACTGCCGTTAATACCTCGGCAAAATAACTCCAGTTGATGGATTGGGTGGCCCCCAGGGCAGTTTTTTCAATCTCGCGGTGCGGCGGCTGGGCGGTAATACCGCAAAGACAAATCTGCTCAACGGCGAAGCCATCAGCTGTACGAAAGATGGAGCCTATATTGTGCATGCTGCGCACATTATCAAGTACTATGGCAACCGGGAATTTTTCGAGCGTTTTAAATTCCGCAATCGTTGCGCGGTTAAGTTCATCAAGTTTTAATTTCCTCATATTTTTTGGGGAGAAAGCTTTTAAGGTGCCAAAGACAAAAAGCCCGAAGCGAAAAGCCATCGGGCGCAAAGTTAACTATAATGCGGAAATTGGGTTTGGGTAATTACGCAGTTTCGGATTTTACTGGTTCCAGGAAAAAACCCACGCCGTCCCCGATCAGTGAGCTGTAAACCGATGGCGCGTAACCTATCTTACCTGTATAATAATCAGTAACGTTTTTGCTAAAGTCATCAAAAGCATCCGCTTTTACCAGGGCAATAGCGCAGCCGCCAAAGCCTGCACCAGTCATACGGGCTCCGGCTACATTGGCATCAGTTTTACTGTATTCCACAACGGCATCCAGTTCGGCGCCGCTAACTTCGTACAAGTCGCGCAGCGACTCGTGCGATGCATACATCAGTCGGCCAAACTCTTCGAGGTCATTATTACTTAGCGCCACAGCAGCCAGTTTCACCCGGTCGTTTTCCTCAACCACGTGTTTGGCGCGTTTGTAAACAACTCTGTCTGTTATCAAATGACCATGTTTGTTAAATGTTGCCGAATCAATATCGCACAAATTTTGAATATTCAATTCCTGCTGCAAAGCGGCTAATGCTGTGGCGCATTCCTGCACGCGTTCGTTATACTTCGATTCGGCAAGCTTGCGTGGTTTATTGGTGTTGATGATTGCCAGCACATGATCGCCCAGGTTGCTGTCAACAGCCTCGTAGGCAAGGGTGTTGCAATTGAGCATCAGGGCTTTATTCTTTTCGCCAAAGGCCACCGCAAATTGGTCCATTATCCCGCAGTTTACGCCTATAAAGTTATTTTCAACATCCTTGGCCAGTTTAACCTGGTCGAGTTTTGAATAGTTGCAATCCAATATATCATTTAGCGCAAAGGCAGTAACCACCTCAATTGATGCAGATGATGACAAGCCCGAACTGATGGGAATATCGCCGTAAAAAAGCATATCGAGCCCCTGCACTGGATGCCCGTCTTTCAGGAAATACTCAATAACACCCAGTGGGTAGTTAAACCATTTTTCGCCGGTTTTGGAATAATCGTCCTGTAGTGGGATATCCAGTTTATCATCAAAGTTTAGGCTGCGAAACCGTAGTGTCTGGTCGGCGTTGGGCGAAACCAATAAATAAGTACCAAATGTAATGGCGCAAGGCATTACCAGCCCGCCATTATAATCAATATGTTCACCAATTAGATTTACACGGCCGGGGGAAAAATAAGCATGGCCGGCATCTTTATTAAACAGTTTTTTGAATTCCTGATGTAGCGAGTTCTTCATTAGTTTTATTGTATTGGTTACAAAAGGCAAATATTACGAAAAAATGTAAATCGTACATTTAATTTTTTCTTTTTATTTTCCTGTGGCGGATAAAGTGACAAATTTTTAGCCCAACCGACCAAATTTGGTAATTAGAAAGAGATTATAAACTATATTGTGCTATGAATCAGTATTTGATAACCGCCTACGATTATACCGACGATGGCGCTCTCGACCGCCGTATGCAGGTAAGGCCGCACCACTTTGAAGGCGCACGGGAGCTCAAAAAAAGCAGCAATTTTGTTTTTGGAGGAGCTATTTTAAGCGATGAAGGAGAAATGATCGGATCGGTAATGGTGATGCAGTTTGAAACCGTGGAAAAACTTGAAACCTGGAAGCAAACCGAACCTTACATCGTCCAAAAAATATGGGAGCGTTATGAAATAAAGCCATTTAGAGTTGCGGAAGTTTGAAAACCAAGGTTATATCGGCTAAAAAAGGTTGGGCACAGTTGCCGATATGCTAAATCATCGTTATAAATGATATATTTAGCTGATTATTAACCTGCCCGCAATTAATGAAAAAGACTTTATTGCTGTTGAGCATTTTGCTGTGTTTAACATTAGCTAAAAAAACAGGTGCACAAAATACGCGGCCGGTTTTTAAATTAAAACAACTACCTGCAACCGACACTTTGCTAAGCGGATGGAATTTTCACCCGGGTGATAACCCACAATGGGCGCAACCCGGTTTGGATGACAGCAAATGGACGGCTTTTGATCCTTCAAAAGATATCAATACGCTTAATGCTGCAAATAGTATTTTTTGGCTGCGGCTTCACCTGATGATTGACAGTTCGATAAAGGACACCACTTTCGCATTCAGGGTTGATCAGAATGTGGCCTCTGTTATTTACCTGGACGGTAAACCTTTCAAAAGCTATGGTTCTATCGGGCAAAATGTTACTGCCTTTAACCCCGACGACGACCTACTGCCTGTGACATTATCGCGCGGTGAGCACACCATTGCTGTTAAAATTGCCCTTCAAAAAGGTTTGATAAGTTTACCGATAAGTGGATATGAAACGCCGATTTTTAATTTGAATATCAATACCTATAGTGCCGCGTTAACTAATTATAGCGCAGCTGATTTGGTTTACCAACGCAATATCACCGAAAACCTGGTACTTATTGGTATCTTTTTTATTTTGACGATAACCCATTTTGTATCCTTCGGGTATTACCGCAAACAGCGGGCACACATTTACTATGCCATTGTTACGCTCATTTTATTAATCGATACTTATATTAACTTCCTGAGTGTTCAACAGCATTCGCCTGTATTGCAGTTCTGGCTTAATATTGTTGGCCTCATTAGTTTTACTGGTTTCGTTTTTCTGCCGCTAACTATATATGCTTTATTTGATTATAAAAGGCGCATATATATAAAAGTAATAATGGTAGTCTCCGCGCTGTCGCTATGCATGCTGTGGTTTAATAGTGTGTACGCCAGCACATTTATTTACGTGGGCATACCACTGATTAATGCCGCTGAATGTGTGCGGGTGGGTATATGGGGCTGGAAAAATAAAAAAAAGGGCGCGCTGTTTATCACTGCCGGCAGTTTCCTTTTTCTGTCGCTGCTGGTTATACAAAATCTGATCGAAGGCGGCATGGGCGATGTGCTTTTTGTGGCTTCGCTATTAAGCCTTCCGGTTGGGATGACGATATTCCTGGCTATACAAACAGCAATTACCCATCGCTCATTAGAAGCTAAGTTTGCCGAGGTACAGGAATTGTCCCAAAAGAACCTGGAATACCAGATGGAAAAACAGCAAATGCTTGCCCGGCAAAACGAAATGCTGGAGCAGCAGGTTAATGAACGTACCGCCGAACTTAACCAGTCACTCACCAACCTGAAGCAAACCCAGGCGCAGCTTATACAATCAGAAAAAATGGCTTCGTTAGGCGAACTTACTGCAGGTATAGCACACGAAATTCAAAATCCGCTCAACTTTGTCAATAACTTCTCGGAGGTCAGCATCGAATTGCTGGAGGAATTGCAGGAAGAAGCAAAAGCCGGTAACAACGATGAGGTGATAGAAATTGCCGGCGACCTGACGCAAAACCTTCAAAAAATAAACCATCATGGCAAGCGTGCGGATGCCATTGTAAAGGGCATGCTGCAGCACAGCAAATCGGGCAGTGGCGTAAAAGAAGCAACGGATATTAATGTTTTGGCTGATGAGTTTTTAAAACTATCGTACCATGGTTTAAGGGCCAAGGATAAAAATTTTAATGCTGAACTGATAACGCATTTCGCGGAAGGTATGCCTAAAGTCAAACTGGTGCAGCAGGAAATAGGGCGTGTATTGCTTAACCTGTTTAATAATGCGTTTTACGCTGTAAATCAAAAACAAAAGACCGTCGCCGCCGGCTATAAGCCGACAATTGAATTGACCACTCGTTTGCATACCTCAGCCGCCGGCGGAGCAGGCGTCGCTATTAATGTACGGGATAATGGTTCAGGTATCCCGGACGCTATAAAAGATAAAATTATGCAGCCGTTTTTTACGACCAAGCCCACCGGCGAAGGAACTGGTTTGGGACTTTCATTAAGTTACGATATTGTTGTAAAAGGGCATGGTGGAACCCTTGATTTAAGCAGCATCGAAGGCGAAGGCACCGAATTCACCATCTGGCTGCCACTAAGCTAACTAAATAAATAACCCCGGAGAATTGAATCATCCGGGGTTATTTATTTGAAGGAATTTGAGTTGATAACTAAACCTTGAGGCGATCGCCGCTGGCCAGGTTTATGATATAAACAGTTCCGTTTAATGTTAACGTGGCGGTTCCGTTATTGTTAAATACCAGCGTGCCGGTATAGCTAAAGCTTCCTTTCCGCGGCACATCGCCGGTAATGGAAATGGTTGCTGTTCCGCTCACAATATTACGCGATGGTTTTGCCAGCGTAAGCGATTTAATCACGATATCGATATTGCTGTTACCATGATTTGATGTATCGATTTTGGAGCTAAATGAACCTGCGCGTTTGTATTCGCCGTTTATAACAAAATTGCTTGCGCCTGGCAGCAACCCGTTAACAGTGAAATTAGAAGTACCCGAGTTTGACGACGACATGTTTGGTCCGTTAAAAGAACCGCTGTAGGTCAAATTGCTCGAAAGGCTGTCGGGCTGGCTGCCATCGCAATCAACAGTAAAGTTATATTTCAATTTATAACTGTACGAAAATGGCGCGTTGGGGTTGCTCTGCCGCGATATACTGTCGGACTTTGTAGTTCCGCAGGAGGCGTGTGTGCTTACAAAAATTGAAGCGTTCAGTGAGGCATCGGCAGCAACATTAGCCACACCATTGGAATTAAGGGAAATAGAGCCCGCAACCATATCTGCGGCTTCCTGGTTTGATACATTGCCCCCCGTTGTGGGCGTTGTATTGTTTGATTTTTTACATGCCACTGCGGCAAGCAACAGCACGGCCGCGAAGGATAATTTTATCTTTTTCATAATAAAGGGGTTAATAACAACATTGCTGCTTTGACATATTTTCAATCCAAAGGTTTAAATGTAATTTACCTTTTACTATATTTTTTCAAATACGACGAAACAGCTATTGCCGGTTATTACCTGGGCGCTATACCGTTTAACTCAAGGATGTCATTGTCGGTAAGTTCAAGGGATACTGCATCCAGGTTTTCTTCCAGGTGCGCAACGCTTGATGTGCCGGGTATCAGCAAAATATTATCCGCATGGTTAAGCAGCCAGTTTAATGCTACCTGGTGAACAGTAGCATTGTGTTTTTCCGCAATCTTTTTTAGTATATCCTGGCTGGCAACATTGCCTGCATTTAGCGGGAACCAGGGGATAAATGCAATTTGATGTGCTTTACAATATTGTAATACATGTTCCCATTTGCGGTTATCAACGCTGTACATATTTTGTACCGATACCACGTCGAAAAACTCCTGCGCTTTTTTTATCATATCAACATCCACTTCGGACAGGCCGATATGTTTTATTTTACCTTCATTTTGGGCTTTTTGTAAAAATTCAAAGCTCTTTTCGGCAGGCACAACCGGGTCTATGCGGTGCAGCTGGTATAAATCAATCTGCTCCAGCTTCAATCTTTTTAAGCTGCCGTCCAGTGCTTTTTGTAGATGCTCGGGACTGGCGTCAATCGGCCATTCGTCAGGACCGGTACGTTGCAAACCACCTTTAGTGGCAATTACTAAATCGGCCGCATATGGATATAATGCTTCGGCTATTAATTCTTCTGAAGCATGCGGGCCGTAACTATCAGCCGTATCAATAAAATTTACACTCAGTTCTACAGCACGTTGTAAAACCTTTATCGCTTCGGCCTCATCTTTTGGCGGGCCCCAGATGCCTTTGCCTGTAATGCGCATAGCGCCGTAACCCATCCTGTTTACCGTCAGTTCGCCACCTATTGTAAGTGTTTTTTCTGTTGAAATTGCTGAGTTGCTCATAAATGATTAATTTTTGATTAAAAACATTAACGCAAATGTTAACCAAATGTTTCCCGGCCCTGTCAATAAAAACCACACTTATGCAGCTTGCAATAAATCAATAAACCTTATATTGCCTCAAAATATATTCATCAATGAAAGTTCAAAATTATGCCCACCACAAGCGTTTTGTAGTGGGTTTCCACCTAGTGGCAGGCTCATTGTTAGCAATCGGCACCATTGTTTCCCTCATAAACGCCTACCTGCAAATCACCTCGCACGATTCGGTTATCGGGTCCATATTAATTGTTGTATTGTTTATCTGCGGCCTCCTGCTTTTTTGGTACGCACGCACATTTGCGGTAACTGTTCAGGACCGGGCCATCCGTTCTGAAGAAAATCTGCGGCACTATATACTTGCTCATAAACCACTGGATAGCCGCATAACCATGAGCCAGGTTATAGCCTTACGTTTTGCACCGGATGATGAGTTTTTGGTGCTCGCCGACAGGGCCGCTCGCGAAGACCTTACCAATGATGAAATAAAAAGGGCCATCAAAAACTGGCGGCCTGATCACTACAGGGCGTAGGTTGAGTCATTAGTCCTAAGTCGAAAGTCTTGAGTCATCTATTGTAATTCGCCGCTGCAAACCAAAGTCTTCAAAATATTCCCTATATTTATATTCCGGTGATGTTAGTGCCGCAATATGAAGAAAAAAGAAGAGGCGAAACATTTAGATAAAGAATGGCTGTTAATGACAGCCAATTTAAAAGCTTTCTTTGAAACAGAAGATCAGGAGGCACTGCACAAATTCAGGGTGGGCATAAAAAAGCTGAGGGCCATGCTTTATTTATTTGAAATTGCCGATACCGACAGCTCGTTGATGAAGTCCTTCAAACCGGTTCGTAAAATATTTAAGCATGCCGGGGTAATCCGCGATGCACATATTAATTTGTTACTGGCTAAGCAGTATAAGCTAAAGAACGATCTTTTTGAGTCCAGTCAGCGCCAGGTGATTGAATCGGGGATCATCGATTTTCGTACCAATAGCGAGGAATATTTTAAAACGCTTAAAGACGGTCACAAAAAAATAAGAAAACAACTCAATAAACTTAGCGATAAGGATATTGCAGGCTATTACCAGCAGCAACTGGAGCAGGTAGCCGCCAACATGGCCGTATTGCAATTTAATGAGGACTTGCACACCAGCCGCAAACTGATCAAGATTTTAATTTACAATAAAAAGCTCGCAGTTGATGCCCTTGAGGGGACAATCACGCTGAATTTGGCTTATCTGGATAAACTGCAGGAAACAATAGGCAAATGGCATGATAATATTGTTACGGCCGATCTTTTTGCGCAGCCGGAATTTAACGATAAGGCTTTGGTTGCCAAACTCAAACGGGCAAATACCACCATCAGGCGCAATATAGCCACCATGGCCGAGGGTTTTTTAGGAAAGGCGACAACTGCCGAAACAATAGCTAATTGAAATGGGTATTGAAATAGAACGCAAGTTTTTAGTGGATCATAAGCAATGGCGGCAGATTTCGAAACCGGAAGGCATACATTACCGGCAGGGATACCTGGCAACTGATGCAAAAACCACCGTCAGGATAAGGGTTAAAGATAAACACGGTTATATAACCATTAAGGGTATCAGCAAAGGCATATCCCGCAGCGAGTATGAATACCCCATACCGGCTGAAGATGCCATTGAAATGCTGGATACACTGGCCGAATCGGAGGTTGAGAAAACCAGGTATCGCATCCATTTTGAAGGGCACCTGTGGGAAGTGGATGAGTTTTTAGGCGACAATGAAGGACTGATAATGGCCGAAATAGAGTTAAAAGACGAAACGGAAACTTTTGTTAAACCCGGTTGGATAACGCAGGAAGTGAGCGATGATGACAGGTACTATAACTCAAATCTGTCGAAAAACCCTTTTAAAAACTGGGGGAAGTAGCTTTTGCTAAACCCCGGAAATCCCGAAAGACATAATTAACTATCATTAGGATAAGATGTGATGATTTCATGGTGTAATAAAGCAAGGCATATTCATCTTTCGGAATTTCCGGGGTTTTATATCTTACATACATTGTGGCAGTTGCAATAAGCAATCCGCTTTTGATTCGTCGTCTACTGTTTTAACATATTTATTACCATTGGCACTTACGGCCGGTATCAGGTATGTTTTATTGCCTGATTGATCTATAATATAGGCCTCGCCGTCTTCCTCTTTTATCCAGTCGTGTATTTTTGTCCTGTCGGTTACGCCTTTTACATTAATACGTTCGTTAATCCACTCCAGGTAGTCAATCGCTACGTAGGGGTTTTCGTGTTTTCCTTCGTCTTTTTTAATGCAAATAATACGTACAGCCATATTAATAGTATCACTTTAATCAGGTACTGTAAAATTAAAGTAAAGGTAATAGGTGGGACAGAGTAATTTCCCTGAATTGTATACGTAAAACTACGTATAATTAAGGCCCGGGACGTCTGATTTTAATTAATTAGAAATAAATTATCCCCGAAAGTAATTGTAAATCAATCAATCACAATCGTCAGCCGTTATCCTGAAGAATTTGAAACTAACGGGTATAATAGCCGAACCGGTAAAACCTTTTATGGCAAATAGGCCGATGTAATGCGGTTTCATGTCGAACTCCTGGCTCACCACTTCGGTAAAGGCGCCGTTTTCGCGGGTACCGCCTGCATATAAAAACCTGTACTTTTTGCCGTGCTTTTCAATCCGGAGTGCGGTATTTTGCAGGTTATCGATAACCTGCGGATGGAAACGCAGGCTATCGACATAAAAAATTGGTTTATGTGCGATTTCCTCCGGCTTTCCAAAATTGTTGCCAAGCGAAGTAATCGCCTGGATCAATATTTCCCGTGGCTTTTTGATCCCGCCGAAAACATCATTGTATGCAAGGGACAACCGTATGCTTTTCCCGGTAAATGAGGTATCCTCCAGCAGTAATATCCCGGCCTGCTGCCATTCCTGTTGAGGGATGAAGTTTTTCAGATGAACTTCGGCTGTAAAGCAGTCGCCGGGGATCTTTCGCAGTAATAAATTTTTAATATTTGGTTTGGATGAAGGATCGGGCCAGTTATCGCCACTGAGGGTGTATAAAGTAAGCTGACCGGCCGTTGCCGAGCGCTTGTTCCAATATGTGGAATCTTTCGATTTCACAAACCATCCATTATCGAGCATTGCTGCATTATCGGTGTCATTAAACTGATCAGTAAAAGATAGGTTTCTGCTGTTAAACCTGCCATAAAGCCAGGTACCAATACCTATGATTATTACGATGCCGATCGCAAGCAAGGCTAATCGTGCCGTACTCTTTCCGGGCTTTATTTTTTTTGCGCTCAGGACGTACTTTTCGCGGTACAAAAACCAGTAGGGGTAATGGCTTTCGTTGTCTTTTCGCTGTATTTCGGTTGTGTAAGGTGCGCTCAAGGCATAGCGCGCCAGCGTATCCAATGTGGCTACCGATGGGTTTTCCTTTTTACCCGCTACAGCATCAACTATAAAGAACGAATAATTTTTCATGCTTTTCCACCCGATGGAAAGGCCTGTTTGCTCCAGTATCTTATTACAGAAAATCTTACTCTCCGTCTCCGTCAGCTGGTTTTTAAGGGCATGCCCAAAGCATTTGGCATACGCATCCTTAAATAACGCCGAAAAAACCAAAAAATCAATATCGTCCATAAGGTACTATAAAACAGTCTGTTGTATATGGTAAAACAGATTTACGCCAGATTTACGCTGCAATTACGCCCTGCCAAAATCAACCCAAAGATATTTACAGAAGCAACCGTAAGAGGCTTAACAAACACAAGTTAAAACTTAAAAACAATACTAATGAAATATCTTTTTTTATTGATGCTGGCAGCCGTTTCATCAACGGCATTTTCGCAAAATCTGCAGCTGCATTACGATTTCAGGCATAGTATCGATCCGAAGCATAATTCCCGAAATTTCCCGACGCTTTATTTTGAATATTTTAAGGCTCAAAATGATACATCGTCGTTTATAAAGCCGGGTGCTTTTTTTATTAAGATGGAAACCGATATGCAGGGACAGGGCGATAACATTGGCAAGGCATTTATCCAGGCATCGCAAACCTTCCGTTTCTGGAAGCCAAAGGTGTTCCTGAGCCTGCAATACAGCGGCGGATTGGGTGTTACCGAACCCAGGCAATACAGTTATTATATAAACAATGGTATTTCGCTGGGGCCAACTTGCCTTTTTCAATGGAAGGGAGCCTTTTTCAGCACGGCTATTTATTATACCTATAATATGCTGCAAAAGCCCAGTCACGATTTTTTGTACACCCTTTACTGGGGCAAAGGCTTTTGGAATTATAAGGTAGAATTTTCGGGAGATATCGAACTCTATTCGCTGAACAGAAACCAGGGGGATGATTTTACCAAAAACCTGCACGGGAAAACCATCTCCTTTTTTGGTGAACCACAGGTTTGGTTTAAAATTAAGGGTGATTTATCCATTGGTTCAAAAGTGCTGTTGTACTACCATGTCATCACCACACAAAACCTATTCCAAGTGTACCCAACTATTGCCGCGCGGATTAAATTTTAAGGTAGAGGTTTAAGTACTGGTGTGTTTTCCAGCATCAGCCTGAAATTGTCGGGGTTTACAATATCGTCGTGCTGTTTAAGGCTATGTACGTAAACTAATGGATATTTGCTATAGATCCGGGGATCGAGGTTTTTTTCTTCGGTAATAAAATAGCTGATCTTGTCCTTGTCCAGCAGGCTGTTCATGCGGATGCTTTCGTCATTTGGCCCATAGCCAAAGTCGGTGTACAAATGGATAAAGCGGTGGTGGTTGTCAGCCTTTATCCAGTTCATAAAAATTTCCGTTTCGCCGTACAGCGAGTCAAAAAGCATGGCCTCATCAATGGGTTCCTGGCCGTTTTTAATAATTCTTGCAATTACCCGGTACGCGCCGCTATGGCCGCCCAGCAAGATATGGTCGGCGGTGCAGTTTTTGCCAACCAGGTGTTTAGCTTTTAAACCTTCCAGCACATCGCCAACCAGGGCCTTAAAAACGCCGGTATTTTCCAGTTTGCCGCCGTAGCTATCAGGGGCGTTTTTTGCAGTTTCGGCCAATACCAGTACAGCATTGCGTTTCGAATCAATAAATTGTTTGGTCAGTTCGTACCTAACGGCCGCATTATCAACACTATTGCGCCAGCCGTGGAACCAGAAGATTAAATCAACTGTTTTTGTTGCGTCAAGGTTTTTTGGGGCGATTATCAGCACAGTGCTGTCCTGGTAATGATCTTTTGCGGTATATAAAACGCTATCATACAAATGCCCCTTAGCCCGGGCAGTATCCGGAAAGGAGGTATGCGATGAATAAATGTGGAACGTGACCGCCCCGGGTACATCCTGCGCAAATGTTGCAGTACTGATAAATAAGAGGAGGGAGGCGAACAAAATGACAGACTTTTTCATACTCAATGTTTATAGCAGAATCGATTTTAAGCAAACCCGTCAGCGACCAAAGCGGGAATCTCCCGCTAAATATCAACAGCCAAATAAAACCGGTTTATTTGGCTGCTATATATAATAGGTGTGTTTTCTTTTAGCTTCGCGATCTATCCAGAGCCGGGTTATTTAATAAATAGCAATTCCCTGAATTTTGGTAACGGCCATTCTGAATCATCAACCAGTTGCTCCAGCTTATCAACATGATAGCGTATGGCCTGGAAAAACGGTTTTACTTTTTCGTCGTACATAATGGCTTTGTCGCGCAGGTCATCAATTTTATTGGCCGTTTTTCGGGCATTTACCATTTCGTCAATATCACTCTTAATAAAGTTAACATGTTCCGATATTTTTTTGATCAGATCCAGCTGTGCTTTATAAGTCTCTTCGCCTAAACCAAGCTCTTTTAAGCCTTTTGCGTTTTCAATTAATTTAGTTTGATAATTAATGGCATTGGGGATAATAATATTAACGCCCAGTTCGCCAATAACGCGGGCCTCGATCTGAAGCTTTTTATAAAATGCTTCCAGCAATATTTCGTGCCTTGCAAGTGTTTCTCTTTTGGTAAATACACCAGTCTCGGCAAACAGCAGGTCGGTTTTGTCGGATAGCAAGGCATCCAATGCCTTTGGCGTGGTTTTAATGTTAGGCAAACCTCTTAGTGCGGCTTCTTTCTCCCACTCCTCGCTGTAACCGTTTCCTTCAAAACGGATGTTTTTTGATTCCTTGATGTATTTTTTAATCACTATTAATAAGGCAACGTCTTTTTTCTCGCCTTTTTTAATCAGTTTGTCAACGTCGTACTTGAATTTTCTGAGCTGATCGGCCACAATAACGTTCAGGACAGTCATCGGGCTGGCCGAATTGGCTGAAGAGCCAACTGCCCGCAATTCGAACTTATTACCGGTAAAAGCAAATGGCGAGGTACGGTTTCTGTCGGTATTGTCCTTTAATATCTGCGGTATCTTCGGGATGCCCTGCCATAATAAGGCATCGTCTTTTATTTTTTTGCTGATGCGGGAAGTTTCAATCTCATCCAGCAGATCGCTCAACTGGCTCCCCAGGAAAATGGATATAATAGCCGGCGGCGCTTCGTTGGCGCCCAAGCGGTGGTCGTTGTTTACAGATGCGATGGATGCCCTCAGTAAATCGGCATGCTCATAAACCGCCCTGATGGTATTTACAAAAAACGCCAGGAACATCAGGTTGTTTTTGGGCGTTTTGCCGGGCGATAACAGGTTTTTACCTGTATTGGTAATCATCGACCAGTTATTGTGCTTTCCTGAACCATTAATACCTGCGTAAGGTTTTTCGTGAAGCAGCACTTTAAAGTTATGCCGCTTAGCAACCCTGTCCATCAAGTCCATCAACAATTGATTATGGTCGATAGCTAAATTTATTTCCTCATAAATAGGTGCGCACTCAAACTGAGATGGGGCTACTTCGTTGTGCCGGGTTTTTAAAGGTATACCTAATAATAAGGCCTCGGTTTCCATGTCTTGCATAAACGCGTACACCCGCTCCGGTATCGATCCAAAATAATGATCTTCCAGCTGTTGGTTTTTTGCCGACATGTGACCAAATAAAGTACGGCCGGTTAAATACAAATCAGGCCGTGCATTAAATAAGGCTATATCAACCAAAAAATACTCCTGCTCAATGCCCAGGGAGGCATTTACCTTTTCAACGCTTTTATCAAAATAGTGGCAAACATCAACCGCCGCTTTGTCCAAAACATTTAAGGCCTTTAATAATGGTACTTTATAATCAAGCGCCTCGCCGGTGTATGAAACAAACACTGTTGGGATACATAAAGTGCGTGCCATTATAAAGGCAGGGGATGAAGGGTCCCAGGCAGTATAGCCCCGGGCCTCGAAAGTATTGCGTATGCCGCCGCTCGGGAAACTAGATGCATCGGGCTCCTGCTGGGCCAGTGCATCGCCCGAGAATCGTTCGATAGCGCTACCGTCTGCGGTCGGCTCAAAAAAGGCGTCGTGTTTTTCGGCTGTTGAGCCGGTAAGTGGCTGGAACCAGTGGGTATAATGTGTAGCGCCCTTGCCAATGGCCCAGGCTTTCATGGCCGAAGCAACTTGTTCTGCCAGGTCGCGCGGTATGGGTTCACCCTTATCAATAGAATTAACGATACCCTGATAAGCTTCGGTAGAAAGAAACTCTTTCATTTTCTTTTTATCGAAGACATTGGCTGAATAGAAATCGGAAATTTTATTGTACGATGTCTTTACCTCGGGGATTACCCTTGTGAGTACGCTTTGTAACGCCTGGAAACGAATGTTGGCCATGAAAACAAATTTTAAAATGGGTTTACGTTCAAAAATAGAATTATCCTTTTATATAATGTATAATTTTTAATGGAAATAAAATTGAAGCCGTTTTTGGTGCTAGTTTGAATGTTTTTTTAACAATTTGAAGTGTTTTTATGATTTTTTGCTATTATTTATTCATTTGTACCTGTTTTTGTCGGCAACTTTCGGATTATTTTAGGTAAAATCGGTATTTTACAGTTAAAATTGATAAATTGTTGCATAAAATGTGGATAAGAATTTTGATAACAATTTCATGATTGCTAAAAACTTAAAAAATGACCATGTTTTTTGGCGATTTTTATAATTTTCATAAAAATTATACACATTATGTTAATTTTTTGTTCACAAATTTGTTTTTATTAAAAATTGTCCATAATTTCATGGAAATATTTATAAAAAGAACACGATTATTAAATTTTTCATAAAAAAACTTAACAAATCAAACAATTTTAACATCTGAAAATATTAACTGACTTAATAAGGATTAAACAACTGAATCAATCAAACTAAATTAAACTAAACAAACAAACAATGAACGTTACCTCTACAAAATTCAACTTCCTCAGCTCAGTCCGACAACTGACGCGCGAGAAATGGGCGCTGGGTGCAACCGTTTTTGCAGGAAAACTGATAGGCTTAGGGCTTGTCGTGGCAGCAATTTTCACCCTACCCGGATTTTTTGGTACAGCCGCACATGCAGCTGCTGCGCCACCAAAACCTACCGACCTGGAAACATCAATGATCAATTCGATCAACACAACCTGGACATTGATCGCGGCGTTTTTAGTATTTGCCATGCAGTCGGGTTTCACCATGCTCGAAATTGGTTTTGCCCGCAAACGCGAAACTGTAAACATTTTGATGGAGTGTATTTTTGATACCTGCCTTTGCGGTATCTTATTTTACGCCATTGGTTACGCTTTCATGTTTAGCTACGGAAACGGATTTATTGGCTACCACTGGTTCTTTTTACAGGGAACTACCGTTGGTAATCCTTCCGATACCTATTTAACTACAGGCGTTCCTATTATAGCACACTGGATATTCCAATATGCATTTGCTGATACCTGCTCAACTGTAGTATCGGGTGCGATGATTGGCCGTACCGGTTTCCGTGGAGATATTCTTTACAGTATCGGTATCACAGGTTTCATTTACCCAATTATAGGTCACTGGGCCTGGGGACCAGATGGATGGTTAGCATTAATGGGTAGTGCTGATGCTGCCGGTAGCCACCACTTCTTTGTTAGCTTAGGTCAAGGTTTCCGCGACTTTGCAGGTTCAACGGTGGTACACACCATTGGTGGTATGGCCTCGCTTGCAGGAGCTATCGTATTAGGCCCGCGTATCGGCCGTATTTTTGCCCGCGATGGCGGTGGTATGCCTCCGGGCCACAATTTGCCGATGGCCGCTGTAGGTGGTTTCATCCTGTGGTTTGGCTGGTATGGCTTTAACCCTGGTAGTACATTGTCTGCTATGGATGCTATCGGTATTGGCCGTGTAGCTACCAACACAACACTTGCTGCCTGCGCCGGTGGATTTACCGCAATGGCTGCTGCATTATGGTGGGGTTCAACCAAAGGTAAGTTCGATTTAGGCTTTACCGTAAACGGTTTCCTTGCAGGTTTGGTTGCTATTACCTGCCCTTGTTACTGGGTTAGCCCGCTGGGCGCTACCTTACTTGGCGGTGTTGCCGGTTTCGTAGTATTCGGTGGTGTAAAATTGCTTGAATACCTGCGTATAGATGACCCTATCGGCGCTGTTCCGGTACACGGTTTCTGCGGTATCTGGGGTACATTATCATTAGGCTTATTTGCTTCGGGTCAGTTCGGTGCAACAGGTCCTTTGGGTGCAGACAATTCGGCCCCTGTTAAAGGCTTGTTTTACGGTGGCGACCTGAGTGTATTAAAAGCTCAGGCTATCGGTACCTTTACCATTGCAATATCTGTTTTCGTGGTAACCTGGATAATGATGAAATTAATCATGATGTTGCCTTACCCATGGAAACTGCGTGTTGAACCACATGGTGAAACCGGCCCTGGTGGTTTGGATATGTTCGACCACGGCGCTTCGGCTTACGATTACGAAGATGGTGATGTTAGCCTAACCGGTCTGTTTGAAAAAGACGGTAAAGTGACTGCTTAATATCACAAATATTTTACACCCTTGTGTGGTTGGCTAATTTGTTCAAATTAACTATTCCAACTGCCAGCCGCACAAGGGTTTCTTTAAACTAATAGCAGAATTTACCTTACAGCTTACTGAATTAAACTTCGAATTAATTCAGGTGGGGATTCTTTATGCCATAGTTAAAAGCTTTAATTTGCACAATTCATAACAAATCAACCAAACTATTAATAATTCAACAAAACTTATCAAACAATTGTTATCATGAAAAAAATACTACTTTTATTATGTGCCGTATCTGCCTTTAGTTTCGCTGCCAGTGCGCAGGACACTATCAAAACCACCGGCGACGCCCCTCTAGTGTTGACGGGTTCGGTAGATACCTATTTTAAATCGGACTTTTCGGGCCATGCCAATATCCCAACCAGCTTTGCTAACGAAAACAGTTCCATCTCAATCGGTATGATTGACCTGGGCCTGAAAAAATCAGTTGGAAAAGCATCATTTGTAGGCGAATTGTCTTTTGGTCCCCGTGGCCAGCAACAATCCATCCCGAATGCTGATCCGGGCCTGGTTGCCGTAAATACGCCGATAGGTCAGGGTAACTACTTAGGCTCAGGTGTAGGATATTCCAGCTATCATATCCAGAACTTATATGTATCATATAACTTCAGCGATAAATTTAATGTGACCGGCGGTTATATGTCGACTTTTATCGGTTACGAAGTGATCAGCCCTGTGGCTAACTTTAACTATTCAACTTCGTACCTGTTCACCAATGGTCCGTTCCAGAATGCAGGTTTAAAAGCTACTTATACCTT
>Ga0068855_100000989_pt1 | contig 35350 bp, 27 predicted proteins | sample KBSCornC52_FD_66592 | JGI IMG/M metagenome (GOLD analysis project Ga0068855, IMG submission 66592) | Corn rhizosphere microbial communities from Kellogg Biological Station, Michigan, USA - KBS Corn C5-2 | ecosystem: Host-associated > Plants > Roots > Rhizosphere > Soil ...
GAACCCCATATCGCTAACCTCCTACGGAAAGAATATAGCGATAGTAGATTCTACCTACATGCATGATTCCCTGCTCACTGCCAAACCGGATTCTTTCACAACCCCTAAAGGCACGGGGCTATTCGGTGGAACGCCGCTTCGCGGCCTGCTCGAATGTTGTCAAGGTGCCGTGGGATCACGCGCGCTTACTGTCCACGGATGGGACGGGAAGTCTTCGTCGTGCGGCCGCTTTGTCGTTGCTGCGTGCGAACGTCTGCCTGCCCAATCAAGGGCGTGATGGGTACGCCGTGCGTCTGAATTGGTACGCCGTGTGTCTGACCAGGTACGCCGTGACGGATTGATTGTGACCTGCCGTCTCAGGGTGAGCGTTACGGCGTGTCGGTTCCCTCGCTCTACGGCCCCGGGCCCGTCTCTCCTGCCCGCAGGTGGAGGACGCAGCTTTGGTCGGTGGCGGCGAGTGCGCTGACGTAATACTTAGCGCAGTTTCGGTTTGCCTTGCTCTTGAGCCGGCGAGGTTCCGGCTCCGTGCGGCTGATTGCCGCGTGAATCACCTCCCGTGAGTGGTTGAGTAGGGCGAAATGAAACGCCCGTCTACGTTACTCAGTTGACGGGCGGACAACCGGAAAGCTTACAGAAAAGATTCTACTGGTTGGCAGCGGCGGCCCCCGGAGCGGTGTTCTCATCGGGGTGCGTGCGCAGATACTCGCGAATCGCCCCGTTCGGCTCACGAATCCGGTGCGGGTAGCTCTGAGAGAGATGCGCGAATTGACCGTAATCGGCTCGCTCCTCTGCATCGAGCCGAAGGGCTTCCAGCATGTCGGCAAACCGCGTAAGCTGGTGCAGCGCTACGAAGAGCCCGTGAACATTGTCGATCATATCTCCACCCCAATGACGCCTTTGGGCAGCTTCGTCCCCTTGTCGTACTCGAACGCGTCCGCAACAAACAGCGAAGGATGAGACTGCGTCAACGAGAGCGAGAATACGAACACGTCACCCAGTCCGCTCTCCTTCAGCGTCGTGCAGCTGTAAGCCGTCTCGTCTCCTGTCGCGCATCTACCCGCCCGGCGGAATCGTCATACACGAACAGGCAATCGCAATCGCCCGGATTAGCCCTGGCGGAGACGAAGCTGCCATCAAGGATCAACCGGCCACGAACACTCTCGCGTGGACGATCGTCCCGCCATGCAACAAGAGCCCGAAGGATGCGGGTTCGTCGGCTCTCCACTTCACCCAAGAACCGCGCCTCGATCTCCTCCCACGTAGCCGGCGATTGCCCCTCCGGCAGCAACCCATCGCGCCCGAACTTAGGAATCGCCGCCTCCACCGCCAAGTCGATTTCCTTCTTCACCCGCATCGGGTTCGCGCCGAGAGCCACCGGGTTCAGCCCTTCCCGCACAACTGCCTGAGCGAGCATGTGGCCCCAGTGAATCTGCCTGACTGAATCGTGCAGGACAGGGCAAGCCGAACACCGAACACAACAACATGACCCTGTGGTTTGCGGAAGTTGCTTCGTTCACCGAGGTTATCGAGGAGTACTTCGGATCCGACGAGCATTACCTGAAGCTCCAACTTGCACTCATCCGTAATCCCGACGCTGGCAGAGTAATTCCAGGTACCGGAGGCCTCAGGAAGATTCGCTGGCCGGACCCGGCAAGGGGAAAGGGCAGGCGCGGCGGGCTGCGAGTGATCTATCTCTACGTTGCCGATGCGCAGGTTGTGCTCTTCCTCGACGTATACGACAAAGACGAGGCCGACGACCTCTCGCCAGAAGACAAACGGGCGCTAACAAAGGAAGCTGGCGAATTCCGCGAACACGTACGGAATCCGTGGTAGAATCGAACCATGGAACCACAGCGAAGGAAGAGACCGCCGCTTTCCGAAAGGCTGCGCAAAGGCCTGAAGGAAGCCAACGAATGGACGCGCGGTGAGCGAGAGCTGCGCGTGACCAGGGTCACGCTGCCAGACGAACCAACCGAGCCAATCGCAGGGGCCGAACGGTTGCCCCACGAATCGGCCAGCCAGTGACTCGGCGCCGCGCCAGGTTAAGTTGGCAACCTTAAGCCATTCCTGTCGACAATCAGTTTAGATCGCCACTGATCGCATCGCTGACCCGACGTCCTCGCGGCAAGGCTGGAGCGTTTTTATTGTGCGCCCCACGTCGCCGCCCAATGCCCATCCGGCAGCCATCCATCGTCCCTTAACTCCGGAATCGCCAGCGCCTCGCCCTCCACGTCCTCGGCGATGATCACCACCGGTCGCCCCATTCGCCCGGAGACCAGCCCTCTTTGTTCCACGAAGTCACCTGTCTTCAACGCATTCCTGTAACGCTCACACTTATCTTCGCCCAGCCGTCTGTCCGGGCGCCCGAGACCACCGTTGTCTCCCGTTAAATTCACCGCCGCAGGCTCACGTTTCGGTCAAAAGTGAACCGCGTTAGGCCGGATAGGAGCCGGGCAGGCAGCCGGCGAATTGACGGCCATGAACACTCCGGTACGAATCCGGCTCCTCGGCGGCCTCAGTGTACACACCAGCGACCGAACGATTAGTCGCTTCAGCACGCAAAAGACTGCCAGTCTCCTTGCGTTTCTCGCTTACTACTCGGATCGGCATCATCCAAGGGAGCACCTGATCGAGCTTCTCTGGCCAGATGCAGACTTGGATGCTGGCCGCAATCGCCTCAGTACAGCCCTGTCGTCGCTGCGCCGCCAACTTGAACCTCCCGGTGTCGCTCGTGGCTCTGTGATTCAGGCGGACAGGTTCACGGTGAGGCTGAATCCGGATGCTGTCAGGACAGACGTCCGCGACTTCCTCACAGCGCTACCGTTGGCGAAGGGCGGCGACGACCCATCGGAACGACGAAAAGCACTGGAGCGAGCCTTGCGCCTCTACGGAGGAGATCTTCTGCCAGGCTATTATGACGACTGGGTAATTGACGAACAGCGTCGGCTTGCCGCCATGGAGGAGACAGCCCGCTCCGTACTGAGTCAACTTCCAACCGGCCAGTCCCCTCTGACGACTCCGACTGAGACAGCGACTTCCGGTAATACAAAGCGCGAAGACCGGGTTTTCCTTCCCATACGCTTCACGCGCTTCTTTGGCAGGGAATCAGAGATCGAGCGGCTGTCCGGCTTGCTTCTCGATCCTGACAATCGGCTCGTGACCCTTACGGGCTTTGCAGGTTCCGGCAAGACGCGCACCGCCATCGAAACGGCGTCGAGGATCGCTTCCGAATTCCCAGGTTTCGTCGTCTTTGTGCCGCTCGCTGCCCTGCAGGAAGCGAGGAACATTCCGACCTCCATACTCCAAACGCTTTCGATCCGGCCATCGCCTGGGAAGGAACCTCTAGAACAGGCAGCGGAAGCGCTGAACGAGGCTCGGTCGCTTCTTATTCTGGACAACTTCGAGCACCTTGTGGAGGGGGGCGCTCCTCTCCTGCAATCGCTGATGGTGCGCGCGCCAAATCTCACCTGCCTGGTGACCTCGCGGCAGGTGCTCCACCTTTCCGCCGAGCACGAGTATGCTCTCCCTCCTCTGTCGCTGCCGGATTCGACGAAGTCGCTGGAACTTCTCTCCTCCGTCGACAGCGTGCGGCTCTTCCTTGACCGCGCACAGCACGTCCGTCCAGACTTCCAGTTAACCCCATCGAACGCGCTGGCCATTGCGGGTATCTGCGCTCGACTGGAGGGCATGCCGCTTGCATTAGAGCTTGCCGCGGCACGCGCACAGGTGCTGACGGCTGCGAAGATTCTAGAGTTCCTGGAGCATCGGCTGGAGTTCCTTGTGAGCCGCCGAGCCGACGTGGGCGATCGCCACCGGTCGCTCAAGGCGGCGATCGACTGGAGCTACGGCATGCTGGCGCCGGAAGTCCAGCACTTCTTCTGCAAGCTCTCCGTTTTCCGCGGCGGCTGGACACTGGAGTCAGCGCAGGAGGTATGTGAGGCGCCCCAGGCCCTGGAGTACCTGGAGCAACTCCACGAGGCATCGCTTGTGATCGTCGAGGAGACCGACCTGGGAATCCGATTCCGTGTGCTTGAGACGTTCCGGGAGTATGCGGACGAGTTGCTTTCGGAGGGTTCCCGCACTGAAGCCGCGGGGCGTCACACGGCGTTCTACGCGCGCCTATGTCAGGAGATCGGTCGAGCGTTCTGGAGTCCGGACCAAGTCGCCGCACTTCGCCTGTGGGACATAGAGTATCCGAACTTACGACAGGCCCTGGTTAGCGGGCGTGACCGCGCGGAACTCCTGGAGACAACGATCGTCCTCGCCAACGGCCTCCACGTGTATTGGATTGCCCGTGGGCTAAATAGGGACGGAGCGTCCTTACTTGACTCCCTCGTGGGAATAAGCGCGAGCAGCAACTATCCGCGAGCTCGATTCTATGCGCTCTTGAACGCCGGTCTCCTGCACGAGGGTCTTTGCGAATGGGACACAGCGAGAAACCGTTACGACGATGCACAAACTCTCGCAAGTCAGGCCGGCGGCGAGCTAGAGGTCGCGAAGTGTCACTGGCGCGCCGCCGAGCTTGCGCGGGCTATGAAGGATTATGATGTCGCGGATGCGCACATGACCGAATCGCTGGCTATGCACGAACGCCTCGATCATCGCGTGGGAGTGGCCGACGCGAACATGAACCTTGGGGTATATCGCCTGGAACGTGGCGATCTTGGAACGGCGAAGAGATACCTTGAACGGAGCCTCGCGCTGCACCGAGAGCTGGGAATCCCCGTCCAGATCGGGTTGGTACTCTGTAGCCTTGGAGCCACAGCCTATTTGGCGGGCGACCTGCCGATTGCCTCCGAGGTGCTCGACGAGGCTCTTGGAATTGCCCGACAGACCTCCCATCGAGACCTTCTCATACGTACTCTCGCAACCCGAGCGGGCGTCGCCACGGAGCTTGGAGACTTTGAACTGGCGAGTCACCTTGCTGTCGAGGCCCTGCACATCTCGCGAGCGGCAGGACTCGACTGGGGAATAGCAAGATCCTTGTGGCACATTGGGGACATCGCAGCCGCCCAATCTCAGTTTTCAGCGGCGGAGACTCATTTCTTGGATTCCATATCTGCCGCAAGCGGCGTTCGGGACCCTGGTGTGGAAGCGCGGGCTCGGTGCAGCCTCGCATACCTGGCATTGGCGTCGAACCGCGACAAGAATGCACGGGATCAATTCCAAACGTGCGTGCGGCTCGCAGAGTCAATATGCGATCGCGTCACAGCTACGGAATCTATAGAAGGATTAGCATGTGCTACTTGTCGTGCCGGCGACCATATCCGGACGGCTGTGCTCCTTGGCGTCGCGAGCGCCGCGCGAACTTGGACGGGGGCGCGTATCCGGTCGCGCAACAGCATATACGTCCAGGAAGCAGACAAAGCAGCTCTCACCTCGCTTGGACACATGAGATTCAGATCAGCATGGAAACGCGGCGAGCACGAAAGAGTTCACACGCCGAGTTATGCTCAACTGTTCAATCTTTCCACTGAATCCGGGTGATCAGCCTGGCATGAGCAGATGGAAGGGGTCCGGGCGAGGGAATATTCCCGCGACCACACGCATTTAGGAGTTTCTTAGGAGTCGCTTGCTATCCTTAGCGTACGCAAATGTTCGCACGGCAACCTCAACGTTGCGAAGGAGAGATCATCGATGAGCACACGCCGATTGATTGCAATTCGAATTCTACAGGGCCTCGTGCTGTTAGTGTACGGTAACGCCGCGTACTGCCAGTCCTCATACAAGCTCGTCGATCTCGGTACCGGCGAGGCTCTGTCCGTCAATGCGGGAGGCTCGGTCGTCGGATTCCAGTGGAACAGTGCCACAGGGCACTGGTTTCCGTTCATCTGGGATTCGACACATGGTTTACGCTTGATCGCCGGCACGGACGTCACACCGCTCAAGATCAACAATAACAACGAGGCGGTAGGCTACGTCTCGAACTCGCGTGCCGCCTACATTACGGAGACCGGCGGGACAGTCGACCTTAACACGGTTCTCTCTCCCACGGATCAGGCCGTCTGGTTTCTGAGCAACGCCAGTGACATCAACGACAGCGGGGTCGTTATCGGAACGGGCCTCTACAAAGGCGTCGATGCGTCGTTCATCTTGAACCTGCGCACATCGCCTCCCACGATATCGCTCTTCCCCGTGGAACCAGGATGGTCCTTCAGCCAGCCGGAAGCCATAAACAGCAGCGGGATCATCGTCGGCGAGAGCAACGTCAACACTACACGGCAGGGATTTGCGTACAACGGTGCGTTCGCGGACCTTCCGCTGCAATACGCACAGGCACTCAATAACGCAGGCGACGCGGCAGGCCGAGTCAACAACCAGGCCGCCTTTCTGCCGAGCGGCGCGAGATCGGCCACTCTGATCGGGAACCTCGGCGGATCCACGAGCGTCTCCCGCGCGGTGAATCTCCCGACGAACGGCAAACCGACCACGGTCGTAGGCGACGCCCCATCCGGCAAGGGCGCGAGTGCAATCCAGCATGGCTTCCGGTGGCAGGTGGGTGGGAAGATCACGGACCTTACGTCGCTTGTGAGCAATCTGCCGCGCAGGTGGTACGTCAGCACCGCCCAGGCAGTGAACGGCGCCGGCCTCATCGCAGGCCAGGCGGGCGACGGCACGAATAATCACGCGGTTGTCCTGATGCCGTAGGTTCGCCGTATCACCATCCTCGGCGACAACGTTGCCGCCGAGGGAATCACCAGCGAGGGCGGCTGGTCCGGAGCGCATTATCAACCTCGGGAGGCTGGATATGCAGGGAGCCCATTCGCCGCCGAATGGATAGCGTCCAAAGGTCAGCGCGTCAGCGCGGGGCCGGCAGGATACCGACGTGAATCGCGGATGCGGTTGGGCCGGCGTGGAGTATTCGGATGGTGGCGGGCTTGTAGTCCTCCGGTTTGGCGGAGTAGATATCGAGGAACTGCTGCGGGTTGCGGTCCACCAGCGGGAACCACGAGGACTGGACCTGCACCATGAGGCGGTGGCCCTTCCGGAAGGTGTGGAGGACGTCCGGCATCTCGTACGAGAGGTGCTCGGTGCTGCCCGGCGCGAGGGGCTGGGGGTTCTCGTAGCTGTCCCGGAACTTTGCGCGATAGACCTCGCCGCGCAGGAGCATCTGATAACCGGCGAGCTTCTCCGGCGCATCGTCCGGGAAGACGTCGATGACCTTCACCACGAAGTCGCAGTCGGTTCCGGTGCAGGTGAAGAAGAGGTCCGCCTGAATCGGGCCGGCGATGGTGAGGTCGCTCGTCAGAGGCAGTGTCGCGTATGTCAGGACGTCCGGCCGGGTGGAGGCGAACCGCTGGTCGTCGATCATGTACTCGCGGGTCCGGCCGCGGATGGCGCCGCCCTGATACGGGACAGGATTCGCCGGGTCGCTCACGTAGGAATCGGGTTCGGACGGGCTGGCCGGAGCGGTTGTCGAGAGTGTCTTCCCGGCGCCAAGATAGAAGGTCGCCGGCTTTGCCTCGCGCGGCGGCCAGTGCGGAAACGCTCGCCATCGGTTCGCGCCCGTCTCGAAGACCTGCGCCTCCGGCTGCCTGGGGTTTCCGCCGCCACGGAGGCAGGCGTCGAAGAACGGATACTCGATCCGCTCCTGGAAGTACGTCGAAGTGGGCTGGCCCCAGTCCATTGCTCCGAATCGTTGCCCGCCGTTGCCCGCCCACATGCCGTGATACCACGGCCCCATGACGAGCGTGTTGTGGATTCCCGGGTTCAGGGCCTCCGTCCCCCGGTATGTATGCAGCGCGCCCCAGCAGTCCTCCGCGTCGAACCATCCGCCCACCGTCATCACCGCGCAGTGAACGTTCCGCATGTTGTGCGGGAGGTCGCGGGACTGCCAGTACACGTCGTAAGTTCCGTGGCGCATCAGGTCCGCCCAGATGCCGTCGGTTCCCGCGAACTTCTCGGATAGCTGGGCAGGGTTGCCGTTCGCGAGATACCACTGGTACTTATCCTGACCGATGGTAAGCGCGGGAAACGTGTGAGAGCGCGAGATCTCCTGCGACTCGCCAAATCGCGCGAACCCGGCTGCATCCATCAGGAAGAGCGCGCCGTTATGGTGGAAGTCGTCGCCGACGAACCAGCCGGAGACCGGCGCCTGCGGCGACGCGGCTCGGAGCGCGGGATGCGAATTCACTGCGCCGACGCCCGCGTAGAAACCCGGATAGGAGATCCCCCAGAGGCCGACGCGGCCGTTGTTGTCCGGCATATGCTTCACGAGGTAGTCGATGGTGTCCCACGTGTCCGTGGATTCGTCGATGTCGTTTGGCTTAAGCCTATGGATGAGTTGCGGCCGGTCGTTGACGAAGACGCCTTCGGAATGGCCGCGGCCACGCACGTCCTGCCAGGCGAACATGTAGCCGGCGTCCTGGAATTTCTTCGAGCCGCGCGTGCCGCGGTACTGGTCCGGCCCATAGGGTCCCGCGCCGTAGGGGGTGCGCTCCATGAGGATGGGATGCTTGCCGGGCACGTTCTTCGGCGCGTAGACGGCGGTGTAGAGCTTCACGCCATCCCGCATGGGAATCATGAATTCGAGCTTTGTGTAGCGCTCGCGGAACGGCGCAGTATTCTGTCCGTGCGCGACGGCGGTGGCGCTGACGGCGATCACAAGCGCGATTAGAGGCATGCGGCATAATGGGCGGCATAAAATGGAAGGTCTCATGGCGCGTGATTCGGGCCGGGCCGCTTCGAGTCCTGCGATCGATGCCGGATACGAACCGGTTATGGCCGACCCATCGCTGATGTTGTGGAGGAATTGAGCTGCACGGAGCCGGCCGATCCCCAATTGGACACGCGTTTCTCCGTGAAGCTCCGGTGGCGGAAACGCGTGGTTCCAACGTTGGCTGAGGTGAACACCAAACAGATAATGGATCGGTGGGTCGTTGCCCCTGACGTCATTCCGAGGGAGCTTCATGCGACCGAGGAATCCGGCCGGATTCTTCGCTCCGCTCAGAATGACGTCAAGGGCCAGAATGAAGTCAAGAGCCAGATTGACGTCAAGGGCAAGGACACCGCTGGGCCGCGGTATCCTCGCCCAACGACCCAACGACCCAACGACCCAACGATCCAACAGGTTACTTCCTCGGGAGCTCCCGGAGATAAATGTTCTTGAATTCGAGGTGGCTTCCGTGGTGCTGGAGCTCGATCTCGCCGGTCGGATAGATCGGCTTGTCGCGCTCCCAGTAGTTCTCCAGCGGAGTGTTGAGGACGACGGTTTCGCCGTTCAGAAAGACGGTTACCCTGTCGCCCTGCATCAGGATCTGGAACCGATTCCACTGGCCGACGGGCTTGTCCGCGGTCTTCAGGGGGCCGGCCGGGTTCTTCTGGTTGTTGTAGAGTCCGCCGGAGCCCTCGCCGGGACGGCCCGGATGGTTTTCCGGGTCCCATATCTGGACCTGCGGGGAGCCGCGCAGGTATATTCCGCTGTCGCCGCCCTTCTCGATCTTCCAGTCGACGAACATCTCGAAGTCGCCGTAGTCTTTGGCGGTCGCGAGGCTGAACCCCTTGCCGTCGTAGACGAGGGCGCCGTTCTCCACCTTCCAGTGCTCGCGCATCTTCTGGTTGGCCTTCTCCTGCGCCGCGGCGAGCTGGTCCGTGGGCATCTTCGCGCGAACGGCCGGCGAATCGGCGGGCGGGTCGGGAACGCCCTTCCATCCGGTCAGGTCGCGGCCATTGAAGAGCGCGGCGAATCCGGCCGGTGGGCGGTTGTCCTGTTCGGGCTTCGAGAGGTCTTTGACCCAGATATCGCGGAACTGGACCTCGCTCGGCCCGTGGCCCAGGAATCCGAGATGGCCGGACCGCCGCCGGAATCCCGGATGCTCGGCGATAACGTGGGGATCGGTCACGGAGTTGAGGTCTGCGTCCACGACGGTTTGGCCGTTGAGCACGACCCTGATGCGGCGGCCGACGGCAGTGATCTCTTCGCGATTCCACTGGCCGGCCGGCTTCAGCGCGCCGCGCTTCGCGGCGACGACCTTGTAGATCGAGCAGCAGTACTGGCCGGGCTCGAGGTGCGCGTACATCGGGTCGTAGTCGTCGAGCACCTGGCACTCCATGCCGTTGTACGCCGCGTCGCCTTCGAGCGGGGCGCGGAGCCCGATGCCGTTATTGCCAGCCTTGTCGAGCTTGAACTCGCAGCGGAAGACGAAGTCACTATACTCCTTCTCCGTCATCAGCTTGCCGCCGCCGTCCGCGGGACAGTCGATGATGCCATCTTTCACGACGTATCCCGGCCCGACGCCGCCCACGAGCGTCCAGCCGCTGAGCGTGTGGCCGTCGAAGAGCTTTGTAAACCCTTTACCGGGCTGCGCGACGGCCGGAGTCGCCGCCGCGCAGACCAACGATGCGGTCAGAGCCGCAACTGCGACAGCTCCAGCAGCAGCCGAAAGGCCCGTTCGCATTCGAATCATGTGTTCCTTATCCTGAGGTGAAGTAGAGATTGCGGGGAGAATCGTCTGGCCGTAGTTTGAACAGTCGAGGCCGAAGTTCCTGCAAACCACAACACCCCGGCTGGATCGGCCGCCGATCCAGGCCGGGGTGTCGTGATTGCGCAGCCGGTCTACTTCGCCACGACCCGGTTTGCGTTGCTCGCACCAGCCGCCTTGGGCGCGATAGCGGACCAGACGGCGCGTATGACGCTCTTGAGCTCGTTCTGATGCTTGCTGTCGGTCCCTGGCGTCATATGCCGGAACCGGAGGAAATAGGAGGGGCGGCCGGAATCGCCAAAGAGGAGCTGCCACATCAGCGCGGTGTTCATGCGTTGGGTGGACTGATACTGGGCCCCATCCACCAGGTAGCAGAACATCATGAGCGAGCGCGAGTGATCGATCTTGTTCTCGAGTTCGCTCACCTGCATTTTGACGGGTCCGGCCGGCGTATCGATCGTTTCCACGCGGACGTCGTGCATATCGTAGCCACCGGAGGGGAAGCAGGTGTGCGGGTCGTGGAAGACCTTGCGGCCATTGCCGGCGGTCAGCAGCAGCTCCACCGGTCCGGGCTCGGCCGCCGATCCGGTATAGATTCGGTTTATATAGGACGACGGGTGGAGCGCCTCCTCAACCTCAGGCGTGATGGGTATATCACATACGTTGTGTGAGACTTCCTGCGCCTTCCACTCGCCGCCGTTCAGCTCGACGGGTATCTCTCTGCTGGAGACCGCCGCGATCGGAGTGGCAGGTTTGGGCATCGCCGGCTTTACGGCGAGCGCAAGCATGAGGAGGCCGACCACCGGATAGAAGCCAAAGCTGGTTGAAGCGAGCGATCCGCGCCGCGGCGGCCCCCACTTTGCGTCGTACTCGGCCTGTGCAGTCGCCTCCTTTGCTGCCTGAGCGGATCGAATGTCGGCCTTTTTCTCCTCGGGGGCCCGATCCTCTCCGGGCTCCGCCTGAGCGCCGTCGTCTCTCTTCTTTCGCGGCTCATCGATGAGCGGAACGCCCAGGAAGTTGTCGCACCGAAGCACGCGGGCCATATTGAAGAGGAACGTGAATCCGAGGACGAGGACGATGAACCCACTGTAGTCGTGGAAGTGCTTTGCCGCATCGGACCCGAACAGCTCGCCGACCAGACCGATGAGGGTGATTCGCAGGCCATTAACGATGATGGCCAGCGGTGCGGACATGACGAACAGAAGCCACCGCTTCCACTTCTCGCCGTCCACGACATAAGCGAACGCGGCCGAAAACGATACAAGTCCGAGGAGCGTCTTGAAGCCGCTGCACGGGAGCTCGACGCTCAAGGTGTAGTGCTCCAGCGTCACCTTCGTCATGTCCGCGTGCGCGGAAAATCCGACGAGGCTGCAGAGCGCCGCAGCCATCTTGGCGGAGATCACCTGAATCGGAAAGGCGATGGGGTTGATGAGCTGATCGGGGATGATAGGAATCATCGTCGCCAGGAAGAGCATCGGAAAGAGCAGCGCGCGCGTGACGCGCCTGCCAGCGACTACGAGCGTCGTCCCGACCAGCAGAATGATGAACGAGAGGGAGATGGGCACGAAGACCTGGGCCCTTGCGGAGGCGAGCGCCAGTGCGAGGGCGAACACGATCACGCCGAGGCCCCACCAGCACCGATCGAGCGGAAGCCGGCGCAGCCGCTCCCGGTCTCTCCACACCATGATGGCGACGAAGAACGGAATGAAGATGCCGTGCGCGTAGAAGCTGCCCGCCCGCGTCCACTCGTCGAGCCACCACGTCATCGCACCCCAGTAGAGAACAGCTACGAGCGCGATCGCAGCGGTCGGCAGCAGAACCGAAAGCGCCGGGATCGCTCGGCGCCCCTGAGGCGATGGGGCCAGGTCATCCTGCGAGCTTGCCTGCTGTAGTTTCGGATTTTCGGTTGTTACGCTCATGATAGTCTGACTGCGCTATGCGATGTCGTCGACGGGCGGCCGTCGCGGGCCCGGTCCCGATTCCCCTCGTTACTGTGCAGGGTTCCCTTCCGGCCGGTTCGGGAACAGGATGTGCTGGATGTCGGCTTTCTGACTCTCCGGCTCGGTCTTGATGGTCGACGCATCCCACAGCTCGCGCAGCTTCTGGTCCAACAGCTTGCCGCCGCCCTGCATCATTTTGTATCGCAGAACGACATTCCTCCGCGTCGCCGGATCGGAGAGAGAGCTCTTGCGTCCTTCCTCCCGCTTCTCGACATAGAAGAGGAAAGGTCCATTTTTGTCAATTGGAAGGACCTTGGATTCGCCAACCCTCAGACCATTTACCAAGGCGAATTGAGGCTGATTGCTTTGGTAGATCTGGGGTCCACCATCAATGTGCGGAGCGAGTTGCTGACCGACCATACTTATGTCAGGGAGGGGCTTTCCCTGGACGCCCGGAGTCGGTGTTTCGACTTTGGCCCGCGCCGCCATGCTGTCTACAAGGTCTTTCGCGCGCTGAACATATTCGGTCCGTTTCCCGCGGTCGGAGTCCTTGCCAAACAATACAACGACCTGAACCTTGGCAGGCGTATCAAATGCCGCAGGCCCGAACGTATCGTACGTGCTCTTAAGCTGATCGTCCGTCAGCTTCGCCCCATTCGTGGTCAGATTGAGCATGGCGAGCTGCAATTCCGCATTCTGGACCAGGTCGTCGCGCAACCAGGGCTCATTCTTGATCTTCGCAGCCACGGCCGGGTTTGCTTCCAGCGCGTCCTTTACGGTCTGGTCGATCTCGGCGGTGCCTGGCATCACTCCGGCCTTCTTCGCGGCGTCGGTGACCAGGTAGTACTTAATCATATTGGCCTGAGTCTGGAGCCCATAATGGTGCTCCAGCCAGTCGTGGTAATCGCGCTTCGTGAATTTATGGCCATTGACCTCGAACTGCGACTTTAATCGTTCGTTCCTCCAATACAGCATGAAATTGAGAACGATAGATATCGCGAGTCCGAATATCAGCAACGTGCGGACTAACTTCATCAGCTTATACTCCAAGGTCCGGCGTGAACGACAGGGGCCGGACTAATACAGGATGACTGCTCTGATTGCGATTATACGTCGATGAGCTACTGTGCGACCCTCGAACCGATTTCGTGTACGACTTCGGCGATGCGGTTCACCCAGTTATCAAGAGACATTTCGGTCTCTATCGTTTTCCTCGCATTGGCGCCCAGTTGGGCAGCCTGCTCCGGACATGCCAGCAATTTCATGATGGCCTCGCGCAATGCGGCCGGGTCCGCCGGCGGCACGTAGAGACCGTTTTCGCCGTGCCGGATCACGTCCCGCTGGCCGCGAGTCTGCGTCGCGATGACGGCTTTGCCCATCGCCATCGCCTCGAGCAGCGTGGTTACGCCGGCCTGAAAGTCGTTGTCGTAAAGCGGCACAACGACGAATCGGGAGGACGCGTAGAGCCGGCGAAGCTCCTCGTATTCATATCTGCGCGCGCTCACGTTGGGCGGGAGCGCGCGATCCGCCGTCTCATTGCGGTGTTTCGACCATGGGCTCGCCGCGGCAAGCTTCACGTCCACATCCAGGCCGCGAACTGCCTCGATGAGCGTCGGGTAATCACGCCACTCCAGCCCCGCGCTGCTGATCTGGTTCTCCACGGCTACTCCATCCATCGGATGATAGAACCTTGCATCCGCATGAAACGGAATCAGGCGCAGCTTGTGCGGCGGTATTCCGAGCATCTCTTCCGCGTATGCCTTTTGCGTCGCCGCGTAGACGAAGATGGCGTCCATCCGCGGGTGGAGCGCGCGCAGGAAGGGTTTTTTCTTTTTTGGCGAGAGGTGGTGGCCGATCAGCACGTGGCCGGGCCGCTTCCTCACCGATTTGAAAAGCGCTCCCAACGGTATGGATACGTTCTCGCCATTAGAGAATATCACATCGAAGTCGCGCCGGCGAACAAAACCATACATGGCGAGCGCGGCGTCGCGCCCTGCCTTTCGCGCCGCCCGAACCAGCGGATGGCGGTCGGCATCCACCACGCCGTAGTCTGCAAGAACCGCGCCAAGACGGGACTGAAGTGCGAAATAGTCCATCGTCGGGTGCGTGTTCGAGGCGACCCGATCCGAAATCCCGTATTTCGCATAGCTGGGAATCAGCAGGAGGACCCGCGGATTCTCGCCGCGCTCTTCTGCCCGCGACGCCCGCCCGCCAGCCGGTGGATTCGCGACGTCAGCGCCCATTGACGCACTCCCTGCACACCGATATCACGCGTCGGTAGTTTCTCGCGCCATCGAACTTCGCTTCAGCCGCGCTCCGTCCGGCGGCTCCCATTTCATGGCGCATCGCGGGGCTGGCCGCCATTCGGAGCACCGCATCCGACACGGCCTCGACGCTGCCGGGAGGGACCAGAAGGCCGGTCAGACCGTCTTCGACTTCCTCGCCAATCGCCCCCACACACGTCGAAACGACGGGCAGGCCGGACGCCATCGCCTCCATTACAGCTATGGGCAGGCAGTCGCCCAGCGTCGGGAAGACGAACGCATCCGCCGCTTCATAGAGCGCGAGGAGCGCAGGCGCGTTCGAGTTCAGTCCATGGTGGACCCGGACACCCTCCAGGCCGCCGGCATCGACTGGATCGCGCGTGACGATATCCAGCTCGCACCGGCCGCTCAGGTTCTCGCGAAACGCCTTCAGCAGTATGTCGCCACCTTTGCGCTGAAAATCTCCTCCGACGAAGAGCAGCCGCAGCGGCCTATTCACGGCCGCGCCGTCGTCCCCGCGGAATCGCCACCGCTCCAAATCGATTCCCGGCGGGATGACGGTGATCTTGCCCGCCTCGATTCCGTAGTCCGCGACCAGGGAGGATTTCGCCCAATCGCACCACGTAATGATATGTCGCGCGCGGCGAAACGATCGTTGGTTCAGCGTGTTCTTCAGCGCCTCCAGCGCGCGGCTGCCGCTCGGCGCGTGGTTGTAGGCGCCGCCCACCGTGTCCACGTTCAGCGGTGTCGCATCGAGCGAGACGACCGTCGGAATGCGCGCCATCAGGCGGGACGAGAAGAGCGCCGTGACCTGGGTGTGGAAGAAGAGCCCGTCCAGTCGCTTCTTCGCGAGCGTTTCGCGCACGCGGTCACGCGCCCGCAGGCTCGCGCGGAGCGTCCAGTTTGAGCGAGAGCCGGGCAGTCGCTCCCATCGGTCGCTCGCGCTGAATTCCACCTCCAGCCATTCCGGAGCGAGCCCGGAGTCCGTTTCGGCCCACTGCCTCAGGTTGCGGTAGTGAGTAACGTGCCCCAGGGTTTGTTCCATGACGAAGCCGATGGCGTAACTCATTGTGCGGCCGAGGCCTCCCGCCTGACGGGCAGAAGCCGGGCATAGAATCGCTCCAGCTCTTCCACGACGGTCTCCCAACTATACTGCCGCTCGACAAGCGCCCTGCCCTGCCGGCCCAGATCAGCCGCCAGATCTTGATCCTCCAGCAGCTCCAGCACCGAGTTGGCGAAGGCCCGCGGCGCGTCCGCAATGAGCAGGTGGACGCGATCCTTCACGTCGATCCCTTCGCATCCGAGCGACGTTGAGACCATCGCCTTTCGCATGGCGAGCCCTTCGAGGACTTTGAGTCGCGTGCCGCTCCCCATCCGCAGCGGAACGACGAATACGGCCGCTTTCTGAACGTATGGCCTCACATCCGGCACCGTGTCCGTTACGACGACGTTGGGGCCAGCGAGTCGTTTCAACTCGTCCGGCGGTCCCGCCCCGACCACATAGAACACCAGATTCGGCCGCTTCTCCAGCAGGAGGGGCAGGATCTCGCGGATGAAGTAGAGCGCGGCGTCCGAGTTCGGCCGGTAGCGCATCAGCCCGGTCATGACCACGGAGCCGCTATCCGCTTCATTCCGCAAAGCGTCGCACGGACCGAAGTAGTCTACATCCACGGCGTTCGGCACGACCGTTACCGACTTGCCGGCCGCATGCGCTTCGACGATCCGGACCTCGCGCTCCGAAGTCATTACACAGCCGGAGGCGTCCTGCCAGCTCCGCTGCTCCTCTCGGCGAAACTTGCGGTACTCCATCCAGTTGTAAAATCGCCTCACGGGCTCCCGCTCGCTTTCGCACATGCGGAGGAGCAGCTCGTATTCGACGTTGTGCTCGTCCAGCACGGTGGCGGACCGCCCATCGAATCGGTAGCCCGCGAGCTGGCTCGACTCGATCTGGATGATGTCGAACTTCTCGCGCGCGCAGAGATCGTCCAGCTTCCACTGCATTGCCTTCGACGTCAGGCTGCGGCGCTGATAAGAGACGGGCGACAGGAGCGACGTGAGCTGGGCTCGCCGCTTCGCTCTGTCCGGGTCAGCCTCCGGACGAACTGTGTGGACCTCGTCGCAGATCGTCTTTAGGTGCGCAATTCGGTCTTCCTCGCCTGGACCCGCGAAAGTCAGCAGCGTGACGTGATGGCTGCGGGAGAGAAGCCGCAGAAACTGATAGACGCGGATTCCGAAACCCCAGATGGGCGGATACGGGAGCGAGGGCGTCAGGACGAGCACGCGCAGCCCGGACGGCGTGTCGCGTGCCGCCGTGACTGTTGACGCTGCCTCCATTATGTCTTGCGCGCTCATTCCGCTGGACTAACCTCATGCAGGGTTACGGTGTATCACCGATTCGATTCGATCGCAGTAAGCGTCGAGGCTGAACTCGCGCTCGATGCGCGCACGGCCACGTCGGCCCATCTCCCGCGCAAGCTCCGGATTGCAGAGCAGCGCCTCCATCCGAAGACGGAGGTCTTCCGCATCCCCCGGCTTCACATAGAACCCCGTCTCGCCGTCGGCGAGAAAGTCGCCCGGCGATTCGGTTTTCGTGCAGATGACGGCCCTGCCCATCGCCATCGCCTCGACGATGACGGCGTATCCGCAGGCATGCCGCGCCGGTCGAAGCGGCACGACTACGAAGGAGGCGCGCGCGTAGAGATCGCGCAGACCCGCGTAATCGCCGCTTGACCGAATGGTCACGTTGGGCGGGACCTCGCGGTCTCCGATGTTGACCGGCTCCCGAAACCACGTGCTGTCCGCCGCAATGTGCACCGGCGCGTCAAGTCCTTCGGCTGCCTCGACGAGCGTGCGATAGTCTCGCTTTGCGGTGCCTGCCGCAACGATCAGCGGTTCGCCGCTTCCAGCCGGATCATCCGCGCGATGACTCGGGTGGAAAAAGCTGGTATCTACGCCGTAGCTCGTATTGTGCGCGTTTTCCGGCCGCACCCCGAAATCGTTTACCAGTATGCGCCGAAGGCTCTCCGAAAGGCAGAGAAAATGGAGGCGGCCGTTTCGCCGCAGCACCCGCATCAGCCTGCCGAACCGCTCCGACGCGAAGTACGAGCCGTGCGTAATGAGGAAGACCGGCCGGTGACTTCTTCGCACCCACGACAGGAGCGCAAGCGGCACTCCGACGTCTTCACCGGTCGCCAGCATGGCCGAGTACTTGTGCGAGTCCGCGGCGGCCTGCGCCGCAAGGCCCCAATGGAAGCGGGATCGGTCCCTGCTCCGGCGGGCGAGCGCGGACGTCGCGTTGTCGAGCGCGCTGTAGTCCAGCAGAACCGTCGACGGGCTTCTTTCAAGGTAGCGATCCACCTCGAATTGCGGCTGCCTGCCGGTCCGAATCGCCCCATCCGTCTCCGGGTTGCGCCGGGCCGCCATTACATAGGCAACTCGCCGATTCTGTTCGTTTTCTGGCAATGATTTCGCTCACCTGCCCCGAACGCCAGCCGAATACGCTCAATACTGTCGTATGACGGCCCGCGCGGCCTCAGCTATCGAGGGTTCGTATCGGCCTGGCAGGCACTCCGCCCACGAGCGTGTTCGGGGCCACGTCTTTCGCCACGACCGCGCCCGCCGCCACGACACTTCCGCGTCCGACGGTAACGCCTGGCAGGATGGTTGCGCGCGCTCCGATCCATGCTCCGTCTTCCACGACGATTGGCGCGACCCGTGCGGTACCGCAGCGCATCCACGAGGCGCCATGATCGTGATCGGTAGTGACCATCACCACGTGGTGGCCGATCGCAACTCTGTCGCCAATCGAGATCGAGCCATTCAGGTCGAGATAGAGCGGCGAAGTAATCTGGCAGTCCGCTCCGATCCGCAGTCGCTCCACGAACCGGCCCGCGCCGAACATCTCCATTGAACCCAGGACGAGCGTGCGCGCGCCGATTTTTACCCCAAAGAGGCGATACATTGCCGTACGGAGCCTGTTGAAGCTGAAATGCGGCATGAAAAACAGGATCGCGTTCAGCAGCACGAAGCGTGGCGACAGCGGCCGAATCTCGTCGCCGGCCACTCGCAGCGTGTCGTACATGAGCGACGCGGCCGAGCGGGCGGGAGAATGCTCGGCCTGCGAAGCGCCGGCCGCCACAACCGCGCCCGCGGGCTCCGGCAGATCCCCTCGCTCGAATTGGTTGTCACCCGCGACTGAGCTCATGTTATCGGTGCGCAGTCCTCTCCGGCTCTCCGGGAGAAACGGTCGTGGATCCGGACTGTGCGGCCTTTCCGGCCGGCGCCAGCGCCGTCTTCAGGAGCGGCTGGATGTCTTTCGCAATTGCTTCCGCCACCATCCTGTTGCCGTCCGCCAGCAGGTGGTCGTTGTCGTAGAACAACTGGTCCGGAACCAGGGTGCTGTAGTCACGCGAAGGAAAGTCGGGCGCGGAAGTAAATGTCGCGGCCGCCCCGCGGTTCGTCACGTATATCTCGTTTGGGAAGTATTGTGCAAGCATGGCCGGATTCTGCGGCGTCATATAGAAGAACGCGGGCACCTTCCGCTTTCTCAGCTCCTCCATCATTATCGGATAGAAACGCCCGTTAAGATTATTTGGCCGCACGGGGTCCAGTCCGGCCCCGCCGTGCAGATAGAGAGATCGGTAGGAATCCGCCGTCTGGCCGCGTCTGGACCATGATTGCATGGGAAGTTTTCCGACGCGCTTGCCGGCCACCGTGGCCAGCATAACCACGGGATTCGGGTCCTCGAACGGTACGCGCGGCTGGACTCCGAACAGCATTCCGTTTATGGCCTGCCTCAGCCCGAAAAGCCGGAAGTTCCGCTCGACGAACCATGTCGACGTATCCTCGATCGCGCGCTTGTAGTCCCTCTGTTTCAGGAATGGCGTCAGGGCCGCCGGTATGTGCGGCAGGCTGTATGCCAGCCACGTATTCGAGATGGGCTGGCCGCGGAAGTCCACGGCGTACATCATGAAGTTGTTCTCGATCACCAACAGGTCCGGTGACGCTTCGAGCACCTTCAGCAGCACGCAATAGATGTCGGCGGATCTTGCGCCGGCGATGCCGAGGTTCCAGACGTGAATATCACGGCCTGGGTGCTGTCTTCGCAGCGCGACTTCCAGGTACTCCGGAATTGTCTCGTCCTTGTCGAGGAGCGACGGGCCGACAACCACGGAATCGCCCAGCACCACGACTCGGAACGCCGGGTCCCTCTTAATCTGCCCGACAAAGGCATCGAGCGCGGCCGGATTCGGGAAGTTGTCGAATCGCTCGTGGCGCAGGCAGAGCGTCGTATCGAATTCGATTCGAGTGCCGCACTCCGCGATGCAGAGAAACATCAGGCAGAAGAGCCACGCGCGCAGGCGGACATACCAGGGCTCGCCGCGCCGGTCCCGCGATTCGACCGCGATGACGACATCGGCCAGCTCTTCCGTCTGGCGCTTTGCGTCGGCTTGCTTTGCGATGATGGGTGTCGTCGCCATCGGGTCTTTCAGGTTTCTCAGAAATCGACGTAGATGAAGCGCGATGCGGTCCCGCTAAAGAACAGAATCGATACGATGATCAGAATCGCGTAGAAGAGCCCGCGCAGCAGGTCGCGCTTCCACGACGAGGGGCTCCCGGCCCGCTCTCCCGCGCCATTCATTCCGTGCCGGTTGTCGTCCATCTATACCATTCTCCGCAGCGCGACGAGCGCGGTCGGCAGATCCGGCGCGGCAAAGAGCACCCACCCGAAGCAGACGAACTGAATCGTGACCGCCGTGGACGCCCACCGCATCAGCCGCGTCTCCGGCACGTTGATTCGCTTCGCAATGGTGGTTCCGTAGACCCGCAGGATGGCGAGCCCGGCGCCGTGCCAGAGTCCCCAGACCACGAAGTTCCAGTTCGCGCCATGCCACAGGCCGCAGATCGCCATGACGAGCGTCAGGTTGAAGAGCGTGCGCATGGCGCTGACGCGGCTTCCGCCGAGCGGGATAAAGAGGTAGTCCCGAATCCAGCTCGAGAGCGACATGTGCCAGTTGTTCCAGAATTTGGAGAGGTTCGGCTGTCGGTAGGGCCGGTTGAAGTTCTCCGGCAGCCGGTAGCCCAGCAGCTGCGCGCACCCAATAGCAATATCGGTATATCCGCTGAAATCGTAGTAGATTTTCACCGCGTAGGCGTACATCGCAAACCAGAGCATGGCCCTGCTGCTGCTTTCCGGGTGATTTAGAGACGCCGTGAAGAGATGCGCCGTGTCGGCGATGACGATCTTTTTCGCCAGACCCAGCACGATTCGGTGCAGCCCCTCCGCAAGATAGCTGGTCTGGAAATCTCCCAGCTCGTCGAGCTGCTCCTTGAATATCTGGAACCGCTTGATGGGCCCGGAGACGAGACTCGGAAAAAAGAAGGCGAAGAGCGAGAAGTCGAGCAGCGACGCCCGCCGGACCTTGCCGAAGTAGAGATCGGTCAGGTAGTGAATGAACTCGAACGTGAAGAACGAGATTCCTATCGGGATGAGGAGCCTTGGAATCGGGACGGAGCTGTCGAGCGACAGGTGCTGGGACAGGCTGTTCCAGGTCGAGGCGAGAAGGGGGCTGTACTTGAAGCAGGCGAGAGTTCCGCCGCAAATCAGGAGCCCGAAGACCAGCATCCACTTCTGCGCTTCGGTCCGCCGCGGTCGGCTGGCGACCCCCGAATCGTCCTCCGAATCGACGATTCCGGATTTCCCTCTCCACGCCAGTATGCCGATGCCCAGGCCATAGACGGTCAGCGTGAGGGCGGCGAGCAGCAGGGCGTGCGGAGGATAGTTGTAGGTGAAGTAGGCGAAGCTGGCGGCGAGCAGGAACGAGGCCCGCCACCGCCGGGGCAGGAGCCACCAGTACGTGACGAACACGAATGTCATAAAGAATGCAAATGGCCAGGTCGTGAATACCATCGATGTTTAACGGCCTGTCGCCTGGCCCGCCAGGGCGACCGGAGGCTCCGCCGACCCGGGAACGGTCGTTTCACCCTCGTCCGGCGACTTGATCTTGTCGAGCACCGACAGCGCCCCAATGAACACCGCGAAGACGAGCACGGTTCTCGAGCTGATGAGCTGCATGTCGTATTTGCTGTAGATATAGAGCATTGCGGCGTCGATAACGGCGAGGATGCCCAGGCATTTTATCAGCGGATCCTTCACGCCCTTCATGATCTGGATTCCCCGAACGATGACGGTGAAGAGCATCATGAGGAATGCGAGAAAGCCGAAGTGGCCGATGCGCATCCACACCCAGAGAATCCCGTTGTGCGGCAGATAGTCCTTCAGCGGAAAGAAGATCATCGGCAGCGGTTCCGGCTGCGAGAAGGGCCGGCCGTATCCGATACCCGTCCACGGCTGAAGGTCGCGCGTGAATTTAAGGTCGAAGTCCTCGGCATAACGATAGTTGTTCGATTGCGCGTCACGCTCGTTTGGATCGCTTTGCGACCGGAGCGCCCGCGCGGGGAGCGCCCACGGTCCGCTTCCGTTCCACGCAATCGGGAAATAGACCGCGGATATGAGCGCCGTTACGACCGCGAACCTCACGACACGTGCCTTATGCTGCTTGAAAAGATGGATTAGCAGCGGGACCAGCGGTATGAACCCAACGACCAGGGCGCCGATTCCGCCGCGGCGGTTGTTGAACATAATGGCGCAGACCACGAGCGGGAACGCGAGTGTCGAGACTATCGTGAGCGCCCGATTCGGCCGCACGATGGAAAGGAGCAGAAACAGAATGACCGCGCGGTTGAACATGAAGGCTTCATCGTGCAGCATCATCCCGTCGTCCGGCACATTCCCGCCGAGCTGATAATACTTGACGATGGCAAAGGTGGACTGGATGGCCGTGCAGGCGACGATGAGCCAGAGGAGCGTAGTTACATGCTTCCGCTCGGTTATGAGATTCGCGGCGAGGAGAAACATGAAAATCAGGTGGTACTGGGTGCGGACCTCCCATAGCGCGATCGTCAGATCGCCTCCGCGGAAGATGCCGTTCAGCAGCCCGAAAGTGACAAACGCGGCATAGCAAAGGACCGCGGGCATGAGCGGACCTCGATTGACCTTAAACTCGCGCGAAACCACCATCTTGATCAGCCAGGTGAGGAACGCCATGATCATGAAGATCTCAGCGGGGCTGATTGAGATGCCGTTGAGCGCCGAGCTGTTGAAGTTCTGGCCGATGATACTGATGTTCCACCAGAAAGGCACCAGGCTGGTCCAGATGGTCGTATCGAAATACTTGCCGGGCGAACCGCCGAACAGGAGGGCTGCCGCGAAGAGGATGTAGAGACCGGCCCGCGGGTAGTGCCAGACGAGCACAGGGAGCGCGATGGAGGCAAACACGATTGCGCCGAGCAGCCAGGCATAGATGCCCTGCATGGGGGTGAGGAGCATGAGCGCGCCGATGGTTCCGAATACCAGCGTAACCGTCGCGACGAGCATCGTCGTAATGATGGCGCGCCGGGTGCGCTGCTGACGAATCAGCTCGGTCGTGCTCGGATAGTACTGCTCAACCATATTCTGGTCCGTTGCTCCTCGTCGGTCGGGCTCGCTCTACCGCGCTATTGGTGAGGCGCAAACCTCAGGAGAGTCAGGGAATATGCGGGCAGCCGGAGGGCTGCCGTCCCGCCGTTCGCGCCCCGGAACTCGACCGTACCCTGCTGCGCAATCGATTTCGGGCTCGCTTCATCCACGCGCCACATGGAAGCGGGCCCAAGCGGCTTCACGCTCCGGATCGCGACCGTCACGTCCGCCGCCTGGTCCGGCTGCTTATTGATGAGTAGAATCCCCGGCAGGCCGGTCGCGGAATCGACGCTGCTGAAGCAGGACACGCGGTCCGGGTCGCTCGACGCCGCGAAGGTGGAGCGATCTCCCATGCCGCGGCCCTGCCCGTCGGCATTTCGGAACATCTTGAACGCAAGGCTGCCTGGCGAGCTCTCCGCCGGGGCCGTCCAGTAGTTCGCGAGGTAGACTCCCTCGCGGCCGAAAATGCCGAGACACTCCGCGACCGCGAGCGCGCCCGCCATCGTATTATCGGCACCCCAGTTCCACTCCGTGATTCCCAGCTTCGTGCCCGGATAAGATTGGTCGATCCACGACCGCATCCGCGGAATCAGGCTGACGGGCTCCCCAATCCACGATTCATCCTTGTAGGCCGGGTCCCACAGGCCGCGCGTGGAGCGGAGGCGCAGCGCATTCGTCGCCGGGTCGGTCTTCCCTGCGTAGACACCCGCCCCCTGCGGATAGAAGTGTATGTCGAGCACGTCCAGGGTGCGCCTGCCGGTACGCTGATCGTGCTTCCGCACCTGCTCTAAGAACCACGGGATGAACGGCATGTCGCCGTGCGCCTTGCGGTCGGGCCGGTCGTTCCAGCGGCCCTGATCCCGGGGCGAATGGAAGTAGCCGGTCCATCCCCACGAGACGGGTCCCGTAATTTGCGCCGTTGAGTCCACGGACTTGACAGCGGTCGCATACTCCAGGAACGTGGAGAGCAGGTCATCATAGCCGGGCCAGACCGGACGGATGTCGGTATGGGTCGACGCCCAGAGGTCCGGCTCGTTGTCCATTGCGTAGAACCGCACGCCGCCGTCCGCCGCCTTTCCAAACTTCTTCACGAGGTGGGCGACCCACTCGTCCTGATAGACCGCCTCGTCCTTCGGATCGGGCGGATATCCGAAGGGGCCGCGCTTGCGCGGGAACGAGCGGATGCTCGTCGCCCTTCGGTTCGCCGCCGGATCGTACCCCGCAATCGCATCGCTGCCGGGCGAGATGGGCAGTCCGCCGCCCTTCGGCACGCCGACGGAACGGTTGTCGTTGTTGTCGTCCCGCGCGACCCAGCCGATGGTGGGTATTGTAATGAGCGCCGCGGCGGTGGCGGAACGCGCGTTCGCCACGAACTTGTCGGCCACGCCGGACGCGACGCGGTCCTCCGGTTTGGTGTTGCCGTAGTTGCCGTTGCGGAACTCCCAGTCACGCGCGGCGTTCCAGCAGTTCCCCCGCTCCCAATTATAGCGTGTATTTGGGTTGCCGCCCCAGCGGAGCGACGCGATTCGAAGGTCCTTCAGCATGGTGGCGCTGCCGCCCGCGAGGCCGTATATTAGCGGACTTATCGGCTTCACGTCGCGTGTCGTGTCCACCTGGACAGTGAGCGGCGCCGCCGGTCTGGTCGGGCCGCCCTTGAGCACGATGTTTGCAAGGTAGAGCGAAGGCTGCCGCGTTCCCGCCGCGTCCTGAATCACGAATCCTGTAATCTTCGTATCGGCCGCAGTCAGCCTGCGCAGCGGAACGATCGCAAGATTCCAGCGTCCCGCCGGTATTCGGCCGGCCGACGCGCACTTTCCGAGGTCCACGGCCGGGAGGAACTTCTTGTTCGAGTCGACGGCGCAGACGTTGATGCGCTGACCGCCCGCCGCTCCTCCATGCACCCATAGCCAGAGGGCCGAGTAACCACGCGTGTAGAGCGGCTCGGTGTGAAGATAGACACCCTGGTAGCCGGCCGGGTCGATTCGGAGCGTCGGTCGGTCGTGCCACATCACCTCGCGCGAGGCCATATCGCGCTTCGCCCACGACCAGTCCTGCCATCCGGCGGCCAGCCCGCCATCATAGATCTTTACGTCGCCGCTGGGCGGGAGAGCCAGCAGCGCGGCGTGATGCGCGTTCGGCTGCTCGAATCGACCGAGGGCAATCCCCAGGAGCGCCAGGCTCGCGCCGAGCGCCGCCAGTCTGAGGTAATCGAGCCGCGCGCTGCTGCCCGTTGCTTCGGCCGCCGCCGGTACAACGGCCGCTGCCGCGCGCTCACGCCGCCTCACCCCCGTCGCCAGTTCCATAGAATCCACATAAAGACGACCATGGTGATAGCGAACCAGCCCTTCCACGAGAGGCGTCGGAACGTGATTCCGACACCGAACATGGCGAGTATCAGGTAGAGATCGAACTTCATGTGGGTGGTCCGGTTTGGGTCGTCGGAAGAGTGATGCGTGATGCGTGATGCGTGATACGTGATGCGTGATGCGTGAGCCTGGCAGATCGGTTCGCGGATCGCACGCAACATCAATAAAGGGCGTGAACCTGACTGAACGGTTCACGCATCACGCATCACGCATTCTGGTCACGTGATCGATTTCAGTTTTTCCCGGGCGAGCGCCTGGACGACGGGAGTGCTCGGAGCGCACGTGGTCACGAGGCCTCGCTGCTTTCTATTATCGGCAAAGCGCCAGAGCGCATAGAGCCCGGCACAGTCAATATACGAGACTTCACGGAGATCGAGACAGACAACCTGCCCACATTGTGACGCCTTTTCCAGCACGGATTCCAGCTTGTCGAGGTGCGCGACGCTCGCGGACCCGCAGACGGCCACGGTCGCACCCTCGCCTTCGGCGCTCAGGCAGGCGCTGAATTGGACCACCGGAGCCGCGGCGACGGCCTCCGCTCTGCTCGAGAACTGGCGAAACAGATTGAGCGAGTCCGTGACCTCCAGGGCGCGCCGGAACCGCTGGGGCGGATTGACGAATCGAACCTCGCACTTTGCCCAGGCGGCCCGCTTCCAGAGGTTCTGGAGCGCGCCCAGTGAATAGCCATCGGCGCCGCGGACGGCGGTCATGTCGAGGACGACGTGTCTTGAGGCGGCGAACGCGCTCTCCACCGGCTCCATCAGCGAGTCGAGATAGCGGCCCGTGAGCGTTCCTGAGAGGGACAGGATGGCACAATCCCGCTCCTCCGTGACCGAGACCTCGACCGGCTCAGCGTCGCGCGAGCGATCTATTGCGCGGACCTGACGGATGATGAGAGGAGGAAACTGCGTGATGTTCTGCTTGTAGCGCGCGCCCAGCCGCTTCGGGTTGCCGGCCCAGCGGTGGAGAAACTCGAGGCCGAGCTTCTGCATGACTCGCGGCGCGCGCTTCGTCTTGCCCGCGATGAAGTCGAAGGTGCCGCCCACGCCGATGCAGACCGGGACGTTCAGCCGGTCGCGGTGCATGTGAATGAACTTCTCCTGCTTGGGGTTCCCGAACGCGACCAGGAGGATGTCCGGTTTGGCCTCCTCGATTCGGCGCAGGATGGGCTCGCAGTCGGCCGTAACGAGATTCGGCACGTCGGGCGATTCGCAGCCCACAATCGTGACGGCGGGATATAGCGACTCGAGCCGGGCTTTGGCGGCCTGCGCGACCCGCGGCTCTCCGCCGAGCATGAAGATTCGATAGCCGTTCGCCGCGGCGCGCTCGGCGAGGGGGGAGACGAGGTCCGCTCCGGTGACGCGTTCGCGAAGGCCGTTATGCATCCAGCGGGAGGCCCAGACGAGCGGCATCCCGTCGGGGACGACCAGGTCGGCGGTGCGGAGAATGCACTTCAGCTCGGGGTCGGCGTTCGCCTTGATGAGGAAGTCCACGTTTGCCGTGGCGACCTGATGAAAGCGGCGCGACGTGATGAACTGCTCGAGGCGGTCCAGCACCTCGACCGTGTTCAGGTCATCGACCGGTATACCCAGAATGGAGACTATCTTACGCATCGCGGCAAATCGAGTTTCGGGTTCAAAGTTCAAAGTTCAAAGTTCAAAGTTCAGGGTTCCAGGTTCAAGGCAAGGGACAACTCGGAACATGGAACATGGAACATGGAACTTCTAGTGACGTTCGGTGCGGACCCATCGGCCGGAGCCGCGCCTCAGAATCATTGTTCCATAGACGCCGAGCTTCCACACCGCATAGAGCGGGGCGAAAAGCAGGGCCGAGCAGGTGGTCAGCGGCACGCGGGCGAGGGCGAGACCGGCCGAAAGATAGAAGAGCCCGGCCGCGAGCACCATTGTCCAGGCGGCCATCCAGAGAAACGCGGCGAACGCGGTGGGGGCGGCCAGGAGCCATAGCAGGCCGCCGATAAGGCAGACGGCCGGCAGGGCAAAAAGTTCCACGAATGGCGGGACGATGAGCTCGACGGCCCGGTCCGCGACCAGCGGCTGTCCGCGCCGCATCGCGCCGCCGAGAAGCCGGATCGACCGTGTGAGCAGCGCGTAGCGGCCGCCCTCCCACCGCTGGCGCTGGGTGGCGGCCTGGCGCCCGGTGGTGGGCATCTGCGCGCGCACGACGGCGTCCGGAACGAACAGGATGCGAATCCCGGCCTGGACGAGCCGGAGCGTGTATTCGATGTCTTCCGTGATCGATTCGCCGGACCAGGGGACGCGCTCCAGCACCTCGCGCGAGAAGCACATGCCGTTTCCCTTCAGGCCGTCCGACAGACCGAACGCCATGCGTCCCATCGGCTTGACGTAGTGGGCGAGGGCGAGGGCGCAGGCCATCAGCCGCGTTCTCCAGCTCTCGTCTACGTTCTCCACCTGGTAGAGGCCCTGAATCGCGCCGACGCCCGACGAAAGAGTGCGATTCATCACCTGGAGGAAGTTCTCGGAGAGATAGGAGTCGGCATCCAGAATCAGGAACGCGTCGAAGCGGCGCGAATCGGGGAGCAGGCTGTGGAGCGCCCAGTCGAGCGCGAATCCCTTCCCGCGGTTTTCGGGGTCGGTACGTTCCAGCACCTCGGCGCCATGGGCGCGCGCGACCGCGGCCGTAGAGTCGTCGCAGTTGTCCGCGATGACGAAGAGCTGGAAGGAATCGCGCGGATAGTCGAGGGTGTGGAGGCGATCCAGCACGCCGCCGAGCAGCAGCTCTTCGTTGTGGGCCGGAATGAGGAGGCCGATCCGATGGAATCGCGCTGCCGGGGACGCTGCGGTGGCGGACCCGCGACGCAGCCTGCGAGATTGGAAGAAAGCGCCGACCGTGAGCACGACGAGATATGCCGCGCTCGCGGACCAGACGGCCCAGAGAGCCCAGCCGAATGCCAGCGCGGCGATCCCCAGAAATCTGAGAATCAGGAGAAGTACCGCTGGAGCCATTTCGGCATCGCCGTCTCCACGCCGTTCAGCACGACGCCGAGCACTTTGTCCGTTCCGACGGCCTCAATGGCGCGCTGGACGATCTCGCGCGGAGTGACGCCCGCTCGGACGACCATGACCACGCCGTCGAGCAGCTTCGCCATCGACTTGGTGTCGGCGACGGGCAGCACGGGCGCCATGTCGAGTACGATGAAGTCGCTGGAGAGCTTGAGGGTCCCCACGACCTCGGCGAGGCGCGCGGAGCGGACCAGCCGCGAAGGATTGGCTGCCGCCCGGCCGGCCGGAATGATGGTGAGGTTCTCCAGCTCGGTGCGCTGCACGATGGCCGAGAGGTCGTCCTCGGCGCCCTCCAGGACATCCACCAGCCCGGCCGTGGAGGCCAGATTCAGGCGGGTCTGCATGTCCCAGTTGCGCAGGTTGAAATCCACAAGGGTGACGCGCGCGTCGGAGTTCTGGGCCATCGTGCCGGCGAGGTTGAGCGCGACCGTGGTCTTGCCCTCGCCATAGACGGCGGAGGTGACTCCGACCACGAAGCAGCGCGACGGGTTGGCGGCGCGCTCGATGTCGGCGTGGAGGCGCGCATACTCCTCCGGCACCAGTGCGCGGCCGTTGGCGCTATAGCCGTTGCCTGTGCGCGGCTGGTTGAAATCGAGGGAGCTGAGAGGTACGAGGTTCTCCCCTGTCTGCTCCGTATATTGATTCAATTCGGGCATCTACTTTCCCTGACTGCGACTTCACCGTAGCCAAACGGCTGCGCGCACGTAATGAAGAGAGGATTACTGGTAATATTCCATGCTTTGCGTGCGGCGTTCAACGCTTTCTCATGCATAAAGATCAAAGCCATACCGGCCTTTGATCTCGATGCGTTTTATCGCGATTACTGCCTATGGTTTCTCGCAGAGCGCGCCCCGACCGTGCGGGGCGCGCTCTGCGTATCGTATCTAGGAGGAAATGCTCGTCTTCGAGGATCCCGCGAGCCGTTTTCGGCTGTCTCCGGCGACCGCCATTTTGGGGATTACCGCGAGGACCGGCTTGCCCAGGTGCTTCTCGACCTCGACCGGCGTCCTCAGCGTGTGGTCCATCGTCTCAACGAGAAGCGAGAAGCAGAACGCCACCACGATACCCAGCAGCGGCCCCAGCGCCCACAGGACGACCGTCTTGCTGCCAGTCTCGGCTTTCTCCGCCGCTGGAGGCACCTGGAGGGCAACCTCCCGGCCAGATATCTCGGTGTCTGTTTCGAGGTCCAGCTTTACCTTTTCCAGCGAGTTCTTGCGGTTGTTGCGGATTATGTTGGCGGTCTGGTAGTCGCTATCGATTCGTTGCCATTCAATTTCCGTGGTCGGCATCACCTGGATGCTGGAACGACCCTTAGTCAGAGAGGCTTGCAGGTCGCGCACCCGTCTTGATTGAGCGCTGACCGTGCGCTCGAGCTCGCGCTTCTGCTGCATCATTTCCCGGTATTCTGGATTCGCAATCTTCGTCGTGGCGAATTCCGTGGGGACCGGCGCCTGCGGAGTTTTCTTGAATTTCTGTTTCGCGTCCTCAATCTGCTGCTTTAGCGCCGTCATCCGTTTTTGAATATCGATGACCTTTGGGTGTTGCGAGCTGTAAACAGTTAGTAGCTGCTTGTATTGCTTGTCCAGGTCGTCATACTCCTGAGACAGGGCGATCTCGGGGTGCTCGACAATGCCCTTCTCGTTTCGAGATTCAACGATCTCCTTAGGCACGGACTGCATTTGAGAGTTGATGTCTCTTAGCCGCTGCTCCGCATCAGCAAGGTCGAGCTTCGCGTCCTCCAGTTGAGATTGCGATTGCTCGACCCGGCCAATCTGTGCGCTTAGCATGGTCGGAATTGCGTTGTAGTGTGTGGACTGGTAGGCGATCCGTTTCTTAGCGAGATCGTTCGCCGTTTTGTCCGCCGTATCGAACTGATTCTTCAGAATCCGGCGAAGACTCGTCAGCGTCGCAGTTGCTTGATCTACAGTAATCTCGTGAAACCGCTTGAACAATGCGTTCAGGATATCATTCGCTTCCTGCTTGTCATTCCAGTTAATCTGCACCGAAAGCGCAGTCTGGTCTTTGAAGACAGGCTCCGCGAGATGTTTGCGCACATCCTTTGCCAAATCCGACTTCGACTTGCCTGGGTGCTTATCCGCGAGCTTTGCATAATCCACGACGTCCTCAAGAAACGATGGCACACTCGATATCAGAAGATCGAGGCTCCTCTTCTTCTGCTCTGCTGGACGCAATACTCTGTCGCCCGCCGCCTCCGAGCTACCGACGTACGTGGTTACCAAGTCCGGATGTTGACCTACCATCTGAACGAGCATGGATGCATTGTACGTCGTCTCCTTGCGGAGAACCATGGCGCTGGCGATGACGGTGCCGAGGACGATGGCGATGATAAACATCCGCTTGCAGCGGAACATCAGCTCGACGTAGCTGTAGAGGGGCGAGGAACCGTAAATTCGCATGGATTGCACTACCTCCCTTGACGCCGGCTGTCAGAGGGCGAAGCGACGCTCCGCGTTTGGCGACGGCACGGCCGCCCGACCACCGGCTAACTGCTCCGTCCGTGCCGCTTTATTCAGGCGGGACGGGTGCCGGGGAATCCCGGCGGATGACCAGCAGAGCGAGGACTGTTATGACCGACTCTGCCTTAATGAGCGGGTCGAATCGAAGGATGATTGACGCCATCCGACGAAGTTAGCGCCCGACAAAGCGGGTTTATTGCACGAAGTGTGCCAACTCCGCATTCCTGACACGGTTCCGCAGCCTGGTGAGGAAGATTGCATGGATGCCGGCGCGGCTCTCCCAAAAGCTATAATTGCGACCTGCCGCGGCGGGTTACGAGCGCGCGGATTATTTTCAGGTGTGGAATCGGCCGCCTGGCCGCACAATTGCTGAGTTCGCCCTGGACTATTTTCGATTTTCGGATGAGCAGGAGAAAACCTTCAGAGGTCGAAGCTGACAGGCGCTATTCTACCACAGGGTTTCCGCCGCCCGCCCGCGTATTCCTGCCCGTATGGTTCCATGAATCGGTGGAGAATCGGCCGAATCGTCACTGGCGCCGCCGCGAAACGTTGGTGGAACTAACCAATTGCACCCTCCGCCCGTCTAAGCAATCGGCAGTGGGGCGGGGAAATGGATGCGCCCGGTTAGTTCGACGGGGCCGTGGTTCCAATTGTTTCCGTGATTCCATTTCCGGTCCGCCGCGCAAGCCGTGGCGCTCGGATGTAATATTCTTCGGACTGTCCGCGGGAAGGATTCGCACCGTGTTTCGAGCAGGATGCCGCACAATACCGGTAAAGCTCGCGATCGCTGCCCTGATACTGATGAGGGTGCTCTCGGCGCGGGCAGGGGCAGATATCTCCATCGACCGCGACGTAATGACGGTCACAACTGCCAACCTCATCGCCGTCTTCCGCGGCCCCGACCTCTTCCGCCTGACGAATCGCCTTACGAATGAGCAGTACCTGCGCCCCCCGACGCCTTTTCGCGGGTCGCTCGACATGGGGCTGCTGGAGCCGACTGGGCGCCAGCTCACCGGCGACTTCTGGCGCAAGGGCCGCAACGAGCTCTCCGCCCAGTTCCAGGCGAAGGATTTGACCCGCACCGTTTACCTGAATGTCGTTATCGACGACGAGACGCAGGACATCACGCTGACCCTCTGGGGCGAATCACTGAAGGAGGGCGCGACCGGCCTGACCTGGGGCATGCGGGGGCTCGACCTGACGGGCGGCCGGCTCGTGCTGCCGGTGGAGAGCGGGCGCTACGCCGACGAAAACACGCCCTTCTCGGACCTCGCGTTTCACTATCCAAGTCAATGGGAGGCCCAGATGATGATCTGGGAGGACCGCCTGAACACGGGCGGATTCGTGGTCTACTCGCGCGACGACGAGATGCGGTACAAGCAGCTCCACCTCACCCGCCACGGCCCCCGCGTGGACATCGGGTTCGAGACGGAGGCGCACGCGCCCTTCAAGCCGAACGGGTCCGTCAAGGCGGTCGAGTGGCGAATCAACACCTACAAGGGCGACTGGAAGGTCCCCGCCGCGGGCTACCGGAACCTGATGAACTTCTCCCGCCCGCCGGTTCCGCTGAAGGGGAATCGCGAGTGGGTGAAGGGGATTCGCACTGTCGTCTCCATCGATTCGAAGCCGCCGGATGTGAAGACGCTGGAGCCGCTGTCGAAGGCGCTCGACCCGAAGCGCACCCTCCTCCTCCTCTCCAACTGGCGGCGCGACGGCTATGACCCGAACGTGGCGGATTACACATCCCGCGAGGGCGTGCATGACTTCGTGGAGAAGTCGCACGAGATGGGATTCCATGTCATGCTGCCCATCGAGCCGCCCGGATGGACCGTGCAGAGCGGGGATTCCGATCGCGTGCGGCGGCTTATCGTGAAGGACGCGACAACGGGAAAGGTGGCCAGTGGCATTGGTCCCTCGTTCCAGTATTTCCACCCGTCACGGTCTTTCCGCGACCTACTGGTGGAGCGCCTGAAGGTGATGCTCGACGACGTCACGCCGGACGTGCTCTACCTGCCGGGGGCGGCAGCGATGCCGAACGATGGCAACGGTCTCATCGACAATCGGTCGTTCTCCGAGGACATGGCGGCGCTCCACCGCGCGCTCCTGACCGCCTTTCCTGACGTGCTCCTGGGTTCAGAGGGGATGAACGAGCTGATCACGCCCTACAGCACGGTGACGATCCGCTCCTCGAAGTCCACGCTCCCTCCCCACCCCATCTCGACCATGCTCTTCAGCAACACCTCATTCTCCGCGGCGATTGCGCCTGCGTCAGATCCCCTGCTGCCGCTCTATGGCCAGGCGACGTTCCCGGTCATCAACATCGCTACGGCGGCCGACGCGACGAAGCCGAGCGCCGATAATGCGCTGCTGTTCAAGCTGGCGAAGGTCTGGCAGGACCACGAGCTCCTGACAACGTGGGGCGCTATCTCGAAGGGGCTGTCGATTCACTGGCAGGGGCCGGACGGGACCGTTGTAACGTCGGAGCGGCGCGGCGACGCCGTGGTGATGAAGCTCGGCAACGACGTTATCGCCGAGCGGAAAGCGCCGAATCGCAAATAACGTGGGGTAGGGGCGAATAAATCGCCAACGGTACTATCGTCCTCGGCACACAGTTCCGATGGCGATTTATTCGCCCCTACACACCACGCCAACGGTACTATCGTCCTCGGCACACCGTTCCGATGGCGATTTATTCGCCCCTACACACCACGCCAACGGTACTATCGTCCTCGGCACACAGTTCCGATGGCGATTTATTCGCCCCTACGCGAGACATCGATACTATGTGCGGAGGCTGGGCGTAACGTTGGCGATTTATTCGCCCGTACGCCGCGGACGGGCGGCATCAGAAACCTTCGGTGGCGCCCTCCCAGCCGAAGAAATCCATAACGCGGGTCCGCTCGCGCTCCAGGATGTCGAGGGCGCGGGCGAGATTGAAGCGCATCGTTACGGTGTCCGGCTCGTCGAAGGCGACGAGAAAGCTCGTGCGGTAGGGGCCGACCGCGGCCTTCAGGCTGTAGGCGTGGTACGGCTTTCGTTTGATCTGCGTCCACCAGCGGACCGCCGTTACGAGCGCTTCGGCGGTCTCGCCCGCCGTCCACTCTTCTCTGAATGTCTCGTCCGCCCTCTTCTCCGCCAGCTCCCGCTCCGATTCGGGAATCGGAGGTAATCCGGCCGATGCCTTCAGCCTCTGAAGCAGCTCCGCGCGCATCTCGGTGGTCTTACAGAAGGCGACGAAGAGCAGCTCGTCCGGGTCCGGCAGCGCGACCGGTGAAAAGCCGGGATCGTGGGTGGCGGCGGCGGGACTGGTGACGATTACGCGGACGTCGGCGGGTTCGTGCGGCACGGCGGTCTCCCATCATCTCGAATGGTGCACTTGCACAAGTGCGGAAAAGCAGACTCCTCGGTCGGTCAGGCTCTTTCGGGGTGACGAATCGTAACACTCGCGCGGAGAACCGAACGGCCCGTCATGCTGAACGGCGTGAAGCATCTGCTTTTTGACTTTGCAGCGGGTCGGATTATGCAAGGAGTCTACCCGCTTCGCGGCGAGTTCCGAATCCGATTCACGGGCTCTATCTCGCCGACCGTTCGGTAGACGGGATTCTGCATTTTTGAAACCTCTGCGCGGGCGGTGTCGTCTGTAGCTCGGAAGTGGGAGGTTCCGTTATTATGCTTCGATGGGCATTTCGGCTGCTCGGCGTTCGGGCGCTTAAATCGGCGGTTTCCGGCGGCAGGCGTCCGCCGTTACTCGATTTCGGACTGGGATTCTCGCTCTTTCGCGACCGGCGAGTGGCGGTTTCGAACAAGGCGGTCGCGCTTCTGCTCGGCATGGGCGCTCTCGTCGTGCTTACGGCGCTCGAGCTGCCGGTCGAAGCGATCATCGCGGCGCTCCTCAACCTGCCGGGAATCGGGCTTGACATGGTAATCGAGGGCGTGGAGATCATCGCCGGACCGCTGCTCTTCGCGTCGCTGTTCCTCACGCGCCTCGCCCCGCGAGAGATTGTGGAGCGGATTCGGGCAGAGCGCTACGGCGTATACACGGTGGAGGCGGACCCAGCCGCGCCGCAGCGCCCGCCTGCGCCGCCGGTCTACCGCCGGGCTTAGAAGGTCACCTTACGCAGGCAAGCAATTGGTTATGGAGTCCGCACTCGATACGGCCGGCGGGCTGCACCCCGCCGCTATCATGCCTGCGGCCAGTCGCGGACCAGACACTCACCGGGCGCGAATCGGAACCGATATGTTCATCCTGCGCCCGGTGAGTGTCTGGTGCGGAGTTGGCGCGTAGCGCATGAGAGCGGGAGGGTGCAGCCTCCCGTCCGCCGC
>Ga0068855_100000991_pt1 | contig 35317 bp, 23 predicted proteins | sample KBSCornC52_FD_66592 | JGI IMG/M metagenome (GOLD analysis project Ga0068855, IMG submission 66592) | Corn rhizosphere microbial communities from Kellogg Biological Station, Michigan, USA - KBS Corn C5-2 | ecosystem: Host-associated > Plants > Roots > Rhizosphere > Soil ...
CTTCTCGACGAAATTCCTGCTGAACGACGTTTGCGTGCAGAAGCGCGTCCCCGTCGTCTTCTCCAGCGTCTATCAATACGAAGGACAACTGCAGGTCGTACGCCCCGATCGCGGCGGCCCGTGCTTACGCTGTCTGTGGCCGGAAGCCACACGCGACGGCATTGTTGGCAATTGCGCCGAAGCAGGCGTCCTGGGCCCCGTGCCGGGGACCTTCGGCAGCCTGCAGGCGTTCGAGGCGTTGAAGTTGCTGTTGGACCTGCCAGGCCAGTTGGGTAATGAGCTGTTGGTACTCGACCTGCTCACCTTGTCGATCTCGCGCGTGCGCGCGAAACGCGCCGCCAATTGCCCCGAGCATGCGCAGCTCGCGCTCGCCGGTGCGCGGGCCGGCAGCACTAGCACTACGCCTCACGGCGCAACGCCCATTGAAGTCGCGTTCGAGTCACTCGACGAAGCAGCGGCAGCCGGTTTCGAGATCGTGGATGTTCGCGAGCCGCGCGAGCTCGCCGAAACGCCAACGCCAGCGGCGAATGCGCGGCACATACCCTTGGCCGAGCTCCTTTATGGAAAGACCGCCAATCTCAAAGCCGGCGGTAGAACCCTGCTGGTTTGCGCCAGCGGCCGCCGCAGCCTCGCAGCAGCGCAAGAGCTGCGCTCCCGCGGATTAGCCGAAGTCTATTCGCTGCGCGGCGGAATCAACCAACTGCTACAGCACGCGCCGGCCTGAGTGTGGCCCCGCGCGGCGTGTAGCGCGCCCGAGACAACATCAGGGCCTGACCTGCCCCTTCCCCCGCACAACATACTTATAGCTCGTCAACTGCTCGGCGCCCACCGGACCGCGAGCATGGAAGCGATCGGTCGAAATCCCGATTTCCGCACCCATTCCAAACTCGCCACCATCGGCAAACTGTGTCGATGCATTGTGGAGCACAATCGCGCTGTCCACATGTTGGATAAAGCGCTCCGCCGTAGCCGCATTCTCAGTGACGATGGACTCCGTGTGAGCCGAGCCATACTTCGCGATATGGGCGATGGCGGCATCGACACCATCGACTACGCGCGCGGCGATGATCGAATCGAGGTACTCGGTATACCAGTCGTCTTCGGTCGCCGGTACCACCCGGGAGTCGATTTTCTGCACCGTCGCATCGCCACGAACCTCACAGCCCGCCGCGAGCAGATCCGCCACGATCGGTCCCAGGTGGGTAGCGGCACAACCCCGGTCCACCAATAACGTCTCCGCGGCCCCGCAGATTCCGGTCCGGCGCATCTTCGCGTTCAACGCAATGGACCGGGCCATCCGGACGTCGGCCTCCCGATCCACATAGACATGGCAGTTTCCTTCGAGATGCCCGATCACGGGCACACGCGCTTCCTTCTGCACGCGCTCTACCAGGCTCTTGCCGCCGCGCGGGACGATCACATCGATATAGTCGGCCATCCCGGACAACATATAACCGACAGCGGCTCGGTCTGTGGTCGGCACGAGTTGGATACACTCCGGAGGCAACTGCGCTGCCCGCAGACCCTCGAGCAGGCAGGCATGGATGGCGGCGCTGGAATGCTGGCTCTCCGAGCCGCCCCGCAGAATCACCGCGTTGCCGGATTTCAAACACAGCGCCCCCGCATCGGCCGTCACATTGGGGCGACTCTCGTAGATGATGCCGATCACTCCCAACGGCACACGAACTCGCTGGATACGCAGACCATTGGGCCGATCCCACTCCGCCGCGACCGTGCCCACCGGGTCGGGCAGTGCCAGCACGTCCTCTATGCTTCTGGCAATGCTCTCGACCCGCTTCTCGTCCAGAGACAGGCGGTCGAGCAATGCACCCGTCAACTCAGCCGCGCGCGCCGCAGACATGTCGCGCTCGTTGGCAGCCAGGATCTCGGAGCACCGCGCGCGAATAGCGTGAGCAGCCGCGGACAACGCCGTATTTTTCCGCGCGCTGCCGGCCAAAGCCAACACCGACGCGGCTTCGAGAGCGGCTTTACCGAGCCCCTCCATGAGCTCGCCGATTTTGACGATTTCGCTATGGGCGTTCATTGGGTTGCCTGCTCGGAATCTGGAACCGGGGGTGCATCCTGGCGGAGGAGCACCAGATTGTCGCGATGAATCATTTCATTGCGACCTCTGAAGCCCAGAATCCCTTCGATCTCCGAAGACTTGCGCCCCATGATGCGCACGACATCGATCTCGGAGTAAGCGGTGATGCCTCGTGCGATCTCGGTACCGTCCTCCCCGAGTACGCTCACCGTATCTCCCCGCTCAAATCGACCGCGCGATGCAATCACCCCGGCGGGCAAAAGACTCTTCCCCTCGACCAATGCTCGCAGCGCGCCAGCATCGATGGTGACCGCTCCGGCCGGCCGCAGCGTTCCCGCAATCCATTGTTTTCGCGCGGCGATCGGCGAAGCGTTCGCCACGAACCAGGTGCAGCGCGCACCCGATTCGATGCGCCCGACCGGATGTGAATGGTGGCCGGCCGCAATGCACATGTGACAACCAGCCGAAACCGCAATTTTCGCCGCCATCACCTTCGTGGTCATGCCACCCGAGCCGACATCGGAGGCAGAGGCGCCTGCCATGGCTTCGATTTCCGGGGTGATGTGCCGCACTTCGTGAATGAACTGTGCCTTTGGGTCCTTATTGGGATCAGCGGTAAACAAGCCCTCGACATCCGACAGCAAAATCAAGCAATCCGCGCCCGACATCTGCGCCACCCGGGCCGCGAGCCGGTCGTTGTCCCCGTACCGGATTTCCGCGGTCGCCACCGTGTCATTCTCATTGATCACCGGTAGCGCACCCAAAGCGAGCAGGGAGTCGAGCGTAGCGCGGGCATTGAGATAGCGCCGCCGCCGCTCGCTGTCCTCCAGAGTGAGCAACACCTGGGCGACCGTGACTGCGCGACTTTCCAGCAGTTCCTTGTAGGCGTGCGCGAGCCGAATCTGGCCTACCGCGGCCGCCGCCTGGCTTTCCTCCAGCCGCAGCGGTCCCTTCGCAAGCTTCAGTTCCCGGCGTCCCAGCGCGATGGCACCTGAGGACACCAGAATGACCTGCTGTTTACGCTTGCGGAGACGCAGGAGGTCCTCGATGAGCGTCTCCAGCCACGGGCGATTGATCCGCCCTGTTTCCGCATCGACGAGCAAAGACGAGCCGACCTTGACGACAATTCGCCGTGCCAGCTGCAAGGGTGATGGGTTTTCCGGTATCTGCGCGCTCATGGTGCGAAAACTATACGCAATCGGTCACGGCGCTGCGCGAGAGCATGGGCGTCGATATGCAAACTCGCGGGTAGTGCCAGACAGACAGGCACCTAGGTCCCATCATCGGCCCGTCGTGAGCCCATTGTGAACCGAAGCGCGGCCGCGACCGCCAATGCCCGCCGGAGAGCCTAGTCGCGGCGCCATGCACTCGTTGCCCCAGCCGATCACAGCCCCTAAACTTACGGCCGCTTTGTTTTGCGACTTCGAGGAAGCCAGCGGTGAGCAGAGATTACGAGCCGGTTCCGGGCCAGTGGTACGAGAACCTGGAAGAAGAAGAGTCATTCCGCGTGCTGTCCGTGGACGAGGACTCGGAGCTCATCGAGATCGAGTATCTCGATGGTGACATCGAGGAAATCGACGTCGAAGCGTGGCACGAGATGGATCTCGAGCGGACCGAAGAGCCCGAGGGCTGGTCCGAGCCTGAGGAAGACGAGGACGAAGACGAGGACGACGAAGACTTCGACGAAGATGATGAGGACGACGAAGACGACGACGATGATGATGACTTCGACGAGGATGAGGACGACGACGAACGTTGAGCCTCGATAGCTGGTACCACGAGAAAGAGTCCGCCTGGCTTTATCAGCGAGTCGCCGCCGCCGAGCCGGACTCCCGCAAGCGCCAGCTATTTTTGCAACTTGCGGCCGCGGCGGAAGAGCAAGCTACCAAGTGGGAATTGGCCGCGGCACGCCAGAACGGCGCCGCGGCGAGCCCTAATGCAATCGCCGCCGCGCCTAGCGCCCTCGCGAATCCCGACGCGTCCACCGGAGCCGCCCGCGCCACCGCGAGCCCTGATGCAATCGCCGCAGCGCCCAGCGCCGCCGCCAGTCCCAGCGAGGCCACCGCCGCCGCGAGACCAACCAACACCGACATCATCCCTGGGCGCGTCTTTGTCCCTTCCCTCCGCGCCCGCATCGTCGCGCGCCTGATCCAACACTTCGGCCCGCGAGCGCTGCGGTCGATCCTCGCAGCAATGAAGCTCCGGGGCCTCTCCGTCTACACTGCCCCGGTCAGTATCGCCGTCGGACACGCCATGCCAACGTCGCTCTCCGACGTAGGCGCGCGCCACCGCGGCGGCCTCGGCAGTAATCTCAGGGCGTCGGTGTTTGGTGTCAGTGATGGGCTGGTGTCGAATGCCAGCCTCGTGCTCGGTGTGGCCGGCGCGGGCGCCTCGAGCAGTTATGTTCTGCTCACCGGAACTGCGGGAATGCTCGCGGGCGCGCTCTCGATGGCCGCTGGAGAATACGTTTCGGTGCGCTCCCAGCGCGAGATGTACGAATACCAGATCGCCTTGGAGCGCGAGGAAGTGGCCGAATACCCGGAAGAGGAAGCGGAGGAGCTCGCGCTCATCTATGAAGCGCGTGGAGTCGAGATCGGACAGGCACGCGAGGTGAGCCGTGCACTGCTGGCGAACCCGGAGCAAGCCCTCGATGTCCTCTCGCGCGAGGAGCTGGGCCTCAACCCCGATGACCTCGGCTCGCCCTTCGGAGCCGCACTCTCCTCGTTTCTCTCGTTCGGCCTGGGCGCCGCCATACCACTGATTCCGATTCTGATCACGCGTAGCACCACCAGCGCGACGTTGGTGATCACGGCCGCGAGCACGGTGCTCGCCCTTTTCTGCATCGGTTTGGTCCTGAGCTTGTTCACCGGACGCGATGCACTCAAAGGTGCCCTGCGGATGGTGCTCATTGGCGCCGGCGCCGGTATTGTCAGCTTTCTGGTCGGCAGGGCGCTTGGTGTGGCCATCGGAGGTAAGTAGTGGAAGCGCTCCGCGAAATTCTCGGCCCGGACGCCCTCCTGACGGACCCGGCTGATATCGCCCCTTTTCTGGTGGATCATCGTCGGCTGTATGCAGGACAGGCCTTGGCGGTTGTCCTGCCCCGCTCGGTCGAGCAGGTTGCGCGCCTGGCGGGTTGGTGCAACCAGCAGAAGATCGGCCTCGTGCCGCACGGTGGCAACACGAGCTACTGCGGCGGCGCCACACCGGACGAGTCGGGACGACAGGTCGTGGTGTCGCTGCGCAGATTGAACCGCATTCGCAGCGTCGATCCTCTCAACTACTCCCTGGTAGCCGAAGCGGGCTGCATTCTCGCGGACGTGCAACGAGCGGCCGATGCAGTCGAGCGGTTCTTTCCTCTCAGCCTGGGCTCAGAGGGCACGTGTCAGATTGGCGGTAATCTCGCGACCAACGCAGGTGGCCTGAGTGTTCTGCGCTACGGGATGATGCGCGAGCTGGTTTTGGGCCTGGAGGTCGTCCTTGCCGACGGCCGAGTGCTACCGCTCGCGAGCGCGCTTCGCAAAGATAACACCGGCTATGACGTCAAGTCGCTGTTTCTCGGCGCAGAAGGCACGCTCGGTATCATTACCGCGGCGAGCCTGAAGCTATTTCCAAAGATACGCTCTGCGGCAACGGCGTTCGCCGCCGTACGCGATGTGCGCTCCGCTGTTGATCTCCTCTCACGGCTGCGAGAAGCCAGCGGTGACAGAGTCAGCTCGTTCGAGCTCGTCCCGCGCATCGCCATCGAGCTCACGACCCGACACATTCCGGGGGTGACTGACCCTCTCGACAAACCCTACACGTGGTACGTCCTTTGCGAGCTGACATCGGCCCGCGCAGCGGACCCACTCGCGGAGATCATGGAAGAAACACTCGCGGCCGCGTTAGAGGCCGGCCTCGTACTGGATGCAGTGGTCGCGAAAAACGAGCGCGAGCGCACGAGCCTGTGGAAACTGCGCGAGACCATTCCGGAAGCACAGCGCATTGACGGCGCGAGCTTGAAACACGACATCTCCGTTACCATCACGGCGATTCCGGAGTTCGTACGGCGGGCGTCCGCGTGGGTGCTGCAGAACGTGCCCGATGGTCAGCTGGTCGTGTACGGACACGTCGGTGATGGCAACCTCCATTTCAATCTCAATCAAGCTCCGGGCGCCGACCGCGACACCTTTCTGGCACGCGAGCCGCTCATCAAACGCGCCATCCACGACCTCGTGCACGATTGCGGCGGCAGCTTCAGCGCCGAACATGGCATTGGCCGACTGAAGGTGGAAGAGCTGGAGCGTTATGCCACGCCCGCCGAGCTGTCTGTGATGCGCGCCATCAAGCAAGCACTCGATCCGAACGGTGTTCTCAATCCTGGCAAAGTCTTGCGCTCGAGTTGACAGCCTGACGTTAAGATGCGCCGCATGAATCGAACTCCGCTGCTCATCTGCGCGCTGCTGGCCGCACTCGCCGTGACGGGCTGCAACAAGGGCAACACCCCTGCGTCGCCAACAACCGACAACACCAAAGGCGGGTCTGTCCCCCAAGCCCCCGCCCATGTCGATGGGACACCGCAGCTTGCTCTCACTCCGGACAGCGTCCATATCGAATACCGGGTCTGGGGCCAAGGCGAGCCCGCCATCGTGCTCATTCACGGCTGGGCCTGTGACTGGAACTACTGGAAGGCCCAGATCGACCCTCTGAAGTCGAAATACACCGTCGTCGCTCTAAACCTGGCGGGCCACGGAGCTTCCGCACGCAACCGCTCCGACTGGAGCATCGGCAACTACGGTGAGGACGTTGCGACTGTCGTACGGCAGTTGAGAAACCGCCAGGTGATTCTCGTCGGCCACTCGATGGGCGGCGATGTCGCACTGGAAGCAACCCGGCGCATCGGGGATCGGGTCATCGGCATCATCGTGGTGGATTCCCTGAAGTCCATCGGGCTGCCGCCCATGCCGCGGCGGGAAATCGAGCGGCAGCTCGCCCCATTCCGGGCCAACTTCATCGAGACGACACGCAGCTACGTCGCCGACAAGATGTTCGCGAAAGGCGCCAACCCGGTACTGCGGCAGAAAGTTGCCTATGACATGTCGCTCGAGCCCGCCGACGTCGGCATCGCCTCCATGCAGTCGTTACTCGCCATGGATTTCGGCGCCCTCCTGGCGGACATCCATGTCCCGGTGCTCGCGATCAACTCCGACCTGGGCCCCACCGATGAAGCCCGGATTCGCAAGCAGCTGCCCGGATTCAAAGTCGACGTGCTCGAGCACACCGGCCACTTCCTGATGATGGAGGCTCCGGAGCGTTTCAATCCGCTGCTGCTGAAGGACATCGAGACGCTCCTGCAGAGGCGGCCGGCGGCATAGGCGGCTGTCCGACTGATGCAGACAGGCTCCTGGCCCAACACTGACGCGCAGCTCATCCGACTCCGGCACGGTAGGACCGCAACGGATCCGCAGCCAACTCAGATCGAGTGAGATCTCCTCCTCGTCGGCCGAAGCCCAGGCGGTCGCGAACGGTGAGTCCGCGCCCTGGTCCTGCAGCACCAGGATGAGGGCGTCGCGCTCGATGGCGAACGGCCAATCGTCGCTGTGCAAAGTGAGCTCCAGCTTCCTGCCGTCCGGCGTCACGAAGCGGCCATGCCCGCCCTGGTCCTGAATGTCGAGCCGCACCAGCGGGTGCAGATCCTGCGGACGACCGCTCGCAGCCCAGTCCACGCGACACGTGTACAACTGAGTCGAGTTGAGCTCGAACCAGTTGAAGCCGATCACTTCTTCCTGCACCTCGCCGTCGGCCTTGCGCAGCAGCCGCCGCCGGTACCAGTAAAGGTCCTGGCCGATGAGCACCTGGTATTCGACGTAACGCGTGCTCTGGCCATGCACATCCACACACCGATGCCCGGTCGTGGTACCGCGGAACCGATCCCCCTCGCGAGTGAACACCAGGTCGCATGCGGCGGTCGTGCCGATATCCTCGCTGCTCAGCCTGGCGATCCGGTTGGGATGAAGGTTGAGATGCATCCACGCTCTGGGCTTGGCGAACGTGAACAGCTCGGCGCGCACACCGCGGACCGGCGACTGGACGGGCTCGAGCCTGACCAACAGCTGGCGCCGCAGGTTGTCAGGATCATCGTGCAGGAACTCCTCGAAGTAGAGGATGTGCGCGCCCAACCAGGGAACCGCAACGGGTTCGACTACCGTGCGCACGCGTCTCTCGCTCGCTTCCGGCCAGGAACTAATTCCTGTCTCGCCGCTGACGACCACTTCCTCGCTGGAATCGCGGATCCCCGACCAGAGATCCTGAAGGACTTCGACATCCGGGCCAGCGGCCGCCCCAGCAAGCAAGATCCAAGCGCCCGCCAGCACGATCATGCGGACCACTGACTTAGGTGTCTTTCCGGATCCGCACGAGCCCCTCCTGGGCGGTGCTAGCCACCAAGCGGCCGTCCCGGCTGAACAGACCCGCGCGTGCGAAGCCACGCGCACCGGAGGCGCTCGGACTTTCCGTGGCATATAACAGCCATTCATCCACGCGCAGCGGCCGATGGAACCACATCGCATGATCGATACTGGCCATGACCAGTGAGCCGTGCAGGAACGAAGCTCCATGGGGCAGCGTGGCCGTATCGAGAAGAAAGAAATCGGACACATACGCCAGCAAGCAGCGGTGCAGCTTCTCGTCGTCCGGCAGCCGTCCCACGGCCCGGAACCACAGTTGGCGTGTCGGCTCCGCTATACGCCGCCGCAAGTAGTCCATCGGCTGCACGGAGCGGAACTCGAACGGCCGCGGTTGCTCGAAAAAACGCCGCACGCGCTCAGGTAGACGCTCGAGCAGCTCGCTGGGGAGCTGGCTCGAGTCGGGCAACCCCTCGGGACCGGGCACCTCTGGCATCGTGACCTGATGCTCGAAGCCATCCTCGGTGGCCTGGAACGAGGCGGCCATGTTGAAGATCTGCTGGCCGTGTTGGATCGCGACCACGCGCCGGTTGGAAAAACTGTGGCCGTCCAGACTGCGATCCACCTGGTACACGATCGGCGCGTTGAAGTCGCCGCGACGCAGGAAGTAGGCGTGCAGCGAATGGACGACGCGGCCCTCGACCGTCGCCGAGGCGGCGGTGAGGGCCTGACCGAGCACTTGCCCGCCAAACACCTGCGGGCTGCCGATATCGCGGCTCTCGCCGCGGAACAAGTTGACCTCCAACTGCTCGAGCTCGAGCAGGGTCAACAGATCGGCAATGCGTTGGTCCATGCAGCTTCAGCCGAACTTGAACTTACCCCGCATCAGGGCATTGTGTCCGGGGAAGGTGCACAGGTATGAGTAGTCTCCGCCCGCCTTCAGACCCGCGGTGGAGAACGTGACACTCGTCGTCTGGCCGCCGCCCACCACCTTGGTGTGCGCAAGCACACGCTTGTCGCCCGCGGGAATGTAATCGCTCGCCAGTCCCGCGCCCATGCCGGCATTGGCCACGGCCGTCAGGTCCGGCGTGACCACCAACACCCAGTTGTGCCCCATCGCAGCGGCGGGCAATTGCCCCGCGTGATGCAGTGTCAGCGTGACTTCCTTGCAGGAAGCCGGCACAGACAGCTCCTTCTTGTCGTACTGCATCTGGTCGTTGCCGGTGATCTCCAGCTTGCAGGCGGCGGCATCGGCCGCCGCGGCGGGCGCGGACACCAGCACCAGACCCGGGCTCGCCAGCACAAAGATCGCAGCCAAAGAATTGCGTATCAGCTTCATCATCATCTCCTCTTGCGCGGGCACCTGCCCGCTCATTGTCGATCCGGGGCGACCGCTCCCGGGTCGCCCGTGCGACGCATGCGTCGCACCCTCTTCAAATGCCGCAGTTGGGCTATAGCCTGTCGGACAAGGGTCAATCGGGCACACCCAGGCGCTGGTGCATGATCGGGCTCGTCGTCGTGTACTGCAGAAACTGCTTCTTCTGCGGATACAGGTGATGCTGGATCGCAAACGCGGCCAGCGCCGCCTCGTGAAAGCCCGACAAGATCAGCTTCTTCTTCCCCGGATAGGTGTTGATATCGCCAACGGCGAACACGCCCGGAAGGCTCGTCTGGAACTTCTCCGTGTCCACCTTCAGGGCTTTCTTTTCCAGCTCCAGTCCCCATTCGGCAATCGCACCCAGCTTGGGGTGCAAGCCGAAGAACACGAGCAGTTGGTCGGCGGACAGCGCATGCATCGCACCGTCGCGCGCTTTGATATTCACGCCGCGCAGCTTGCCATTGTCGACAATCAGCGAGTGCGGCAAGGCTTCGAACTGGCGCATCCTCCCGGCGGCGACATGTGCCTGCATTTTCGCGACCGACGCCGGCGCCGCGCGATACTCGGTCCGCCGGTGCACCAGCGTCACGCTGCGTGCTTTGGGGAGCAGCTCGAGTGTCCAGTCGAGCGCCGAATCGCCACCGCCAAAAATTACGAGATCCTGGCCCTGTAACGCGCTCGAGCTCTTGACCCGGTAATGCAGGCTCACGCCCTCGAAAGGCTCCGTTCCCTCGATACCGATGCGCCGCGCTTGGAACGAGCCCACTCCAGCCGCGATCACCACGGCGCCCGTATCAAAGGTAGTTCCGGCGGTCGTGCGCAGATGGAATCGACCGTTGTCCTTGCGAGCGAACTCGATGACCTCCTGTCCCAGATGCAACGTCGGATGGAACGGCTCGATCTGTTTCATGAGCCGGTCCACGAGCTCCTGTGCCCCGCATACCGGCAGCGCCGGAATGTCGTAGATCGGCTTCTCCGGATAGAGCTCAGCGCACTGGCCGCCCGCATGCTGAAGGGAGTCGACCAGGTGGGCGCCGATGCCGAGCAGCCCGAGCTCGAAAACCTGGAACAGGCCGCAGGGGCCGGCTCCGATGATGACCACTTCGGTGGTCACCTCTTTTGTGGGGGCAGGATTTTCGCTCAAAACAGTGACTTCCACCCTAGGGAAAGACGCATTGTAGTGGGTCCGTGGCTCCCTCGCATGAACCCTATAGAGCTCGGGGCCCCGACCCGCAGCAGCATCTTCGGCGCCTCCGGTCGCGCCCAAGGCGTGGCACCACCCCTTGGATTACAATGGGCGGATCCGCCTAAGGCGCTGGAGATCCATCTTGACGTCGAACGCCGAACTGCACGAGCGCCGCAAAAACGCCATCCCGCGCGGAGTCGCGAACAATCTCCCGATCTATGCCGATCGGGCCTCGAACGCCGAGGTGTGGGACGTCGAAGGCAAGCGCTATATCGACTTCGCCAGCGGCATCGCTGTCCTCAATACGGGACATGTCCATCCGCGCATCAAGGAAGCCATCGCCAGGCAGCTCGAGCGCTTCATTCATACCTGTTTCCAGGTCACTCCCTACGAGAGCTACGTCGCCCTCGCGGAGGAACTCAACGCCCTGGCGCCCGGCAAGACGCCGAAGAAAACCATTTTCCTGAGCACCGGCGCCGAGGCGGTCGAGAACGCCATCAAGATTGCGCGCTATCACACCAAGCGCTCAGCGGTGATCGCGTTCTCCGGCGGCTTCCACGGCCGCACTCTTGCTTGCATCAGCCTCACCGGCAAGGTGCAACCCTACAAAGCCGGCTTCGGTCCAATGATGCCGGAGGTCTATCACCTGCCGTTTCCGATGACCTATCACGGCATCACGGTAGAGCAGGCGCTGCAGGCATTGGACCACCTGTTCAAGGCCGATGTTGATCCGGCGCGCGTTGCTGCCATCATCATCGAGCCGGTCCTGGGTGAGGGCGGGTTCTACATCGCGCCCGCGGAGTTGCTCCGCAAGCTGCGCTCGATCTGCGACCAACACGGGATCGTGCTCATCATCGATGAGATCCAGACCGGGTTCGCCCGCACCGGGCGCATGTTTGCCATCGAGCACTCCGCAGTCGAGCCCGATCTCATGACCATCGCGAAAAGCGTCGCGGGCGGGGTTCCCCTGTCGGGAGTCATCGGCAAGGCGCAGATCATGGATGCGCCGGCGCCAGGCGGACTGGGCGGCACCTACGCAGGCACCCCCCTGGCGTGCGCGGCGGGGTTGAAAGTGTTGGAAGTCATCCGCGAGGAGCAACTCCTCAACAGGGCGCAGCACATCGGGCATTTCATGACCTCGCGGCTGAAAGGACTGCAGGTGCGCTTTCCCGCGATCGGGGACGTGCGCTCGCTCGGCGCCATGGTGGCCGTCGAGCTGGTGAAAAACTGCAGCGCGCAGGAGCCGGATGCGGAACTCGCCAAGGCGGTCGTGCAAGCCGCCGCGCGGCGCGGCCTGCTACTGTTGTCCTGCGGGATCTATGGAAATGTGATTCGGTTTCTCGCGCCGCTCACGATAACCGATGCGCTGTTGAAGGAAGGGTTCAACCTTTTCGAGCAGGCGCTCGATGAGGCCGCGCGCACAGCTCCCGCGACTGTGCTCGCCTGATCCGGGAGCTGGCCAGCCTGCGGCTGCAGCGCTACGCCCGACCGGCGTTCGCGTCGGTCGGCGTGTGGAAGTACTCGCTCTCCGAAGCGAGTTGCTCCATCAGCCGTTTGAGCTCCGCCATGCGCCCCTCGGCTGTGCTGATTGGCATGCAATCCTGACACCGCGGGTCGCCGCAGGGCTGACGCGAATACAACCAGTACTGCAGAGCGCCTGCCAGCAGTCCATCTGCAATATCCCAGAGGTCCGCGTCCTTATCTTTGTCCGCGAGACGATTACCCAGGTCGACGGCTTTGGTGAAGGCCGAGTCGAATGTATCGGCGATCTCGCTCATGGGTCCCTTTTCTCGATCATGGCTCTAGTATAAGCCAACAATGCGCCGTCGGCCTGGCGGCGTATGCCATGGCATACGATTTCCGGGCCTCAAAATGAGGCCGTTGCTGGGCACGGATCCAGCAGGCGCCAGCGGGCTCACCTGACCGGCCACTGAACCGGGATTTCCATCCGCCCACCAACCCCACTGCGCGCAAAAACCGTGCTTTGTGGGATCCCGACCTCGGAAGTACCCCCCCGCCGGAGGCATCATCCCGGCACGGAATAGCCGCGCACAAGACCAGGATGTCGCCAGTCCGGCTTTATGTCACATGCAGCAAATTACGTCCGAGACATCGCGGTCCGAGCCGCGCCTTGGCGCTCCAATGGGGGCGACGGCGGCCTATCGCCGTTGGCGCCCCCGCCTGGGAATCGGGCGCCGCCTTGCACTCGGGCTTGCCGCGGTGGCTGCGGTCATTCTCGTCGGCCACGTACTGGCAACCCGCAGTACCGGACAGGCGGCCGAGGCCGTCCGGCGGATGCAGAGCGAGAGTGAGCCCTTTGCCCGACGGGCAGACGCTGTTCTGGAAAGCCTGATCGCTTACGACCGGACCGTAAGCGAATACCTGCAGGCGGGACGCTCTTCCGATTTCCAGATGATCAGTGCAGCGGGAGAGACTTTGCGGGATGCCTTGGCTGCCTACTACGACAGCAAACCCACTCCCACTCTCTCGCCCGATGCGTTGCAGCTGCGTGCGCTGCTGGCCAATCACATCGGCAAAGGCCAGGAGCTCGCCAAGAGTGCCGCGCAGAGGGCGCAATGGGTGGACGAGCGCAATACCGCGCTCGATCGTGTCTACCACTACATTTCTTCAGCCGGCGGTGCCGGACTTGCCATCAATGGCACACAGGTCGTGGCCCAGCGCTCGCTCGCAGAGCTCGAGCAGGCGATCAATGCCGTCCGCGGCAATCCCGGTCGACCGTTCCTGGCCCGCGAGGAGCAGGCATTCGCCGCGGTCCTGTCAACCCACACCGCGGAGTTGCAGCGCTCGCCGGGCAAAGCATGGCTCGCCATGGTGCGCGAGGACTTCGCGGCAGCCGCCCGGTTACGTCTGGCCATCGAGCACTTCGATGCGGCGCAAGGACCCGCCCGCCACGAGTTGCTCGAAGACAGCTCCGCGTTGACGACCGCCGTCGAGAGACAATTACAAGAGCCCGCGCGTCTCGGACTGTTGCAAGCCGCGCAACACGCAGCAACTGCGGCAGCGGTTGCCGAGCGCACGCTGACAATCACCGGCGCCGCAGTGCTCGGCGTAGTCCTGGTCGTCTCGGTCGTACTCGCCCTGAGTATCAGCTTACCGGTCCGCCGCTTGATTACGGCCACGCGCCAGCTCGCAGGTGGCAATCGCGCCGCCCGGGCCCCCAGGGGAGGATCGGCGGAGATCGATGAGCTCGCCGAATCTTTCAACACCATGGCGGACCAGATCTCGCAGGCGGAGGCGGAGTTGCGCGCGCACCAGGCCGAGCTCGAGCGACATGTCGACGAGCGCACGCGCCAGTTGCATCACCTGGCGCACCACGACCCTCTCACACAACTTCCCAATCGCAGGCAACTCTCGGCCCATCTGGCCAGCGCCTTGGCGCGTGCCGCGGCGAGCGGCCAGCGCCTCGCCCTGCTCTTCGTGGATGTCGATAATTTCAAATCCATCAATGACACGCTCGGTCATAACTTCGGCGATCGGGTGCTGCAGGGGATCGCCCGCCGGCTCCAGATCGCGGCCGGCGCCAACAGTGTGCTGGCGCGCCTGGGTGGGGACGAGTTCACCGTCCTGTACGAGGACGTGCAGTCGGTGGAGGAAGTCGAGAGCCGCGCGGCTGCGATTGTCACGACCCTCCAAAACCCGCTCTCGATCGACGGACGAGCGCTCGCCACCAGCGCCAGCGTGGGCGCAAGTTTGTATCCCGACCATGCTGAGGACGCCGAAGGCCTGCTGCGTGCCGCGGACGTCGCGTTGTTTCGTGCCAAGGAGCTCGGGCGCAATCGCTTCGCGCTCTACAAGACAGCTCTCTACGATGCGGCCGCGCAGCGCTTTCGTCTCGAGCAATCGCTACGCAAGGCGGTCGAGGCGGGCGACCTGTTGCTGATGTTCCAACCCCAGGTTTCCCTACATACGTTCGAGGCCACCGGCCTGGAAGCCCTGCTCCGCTGGCGCAAACCGGACGGCCGCGTGGCCACAGCCACGGAATTCATCCATATCGCGGAAAAGACCGGCTTGATCCACGAGCTGACCGACTGGGTGCTGCGCTCGGCAACCTCCACGGTGGCCGCCTGGCGCGCGCAAGGGTGGCACCGCGCCTGCGTGGCAATCAACGTCTCACCCCCGCAGTTCCTGGAAAGCGACTTCGTCGGCCACGTCCAGCGTGCGCTCGAAATCACGGGCCTGCCGCCCAGCGCGCTCGAGCTCGAGCTCACCGAGACTGTATTCCAAACCGGGCCAACTACCATCGACTCCCTGCGCCGGCTCCGTGAGCTGGGCGTATCGATCGCCCTCGATGATTTCGGCATCGGGTACTCGTCGCTGACCTCTCTCGAGCAATTGCCTATCACGCGGGTGAAGCTCGATCGAATGCTCGTGGAGGGTGTGGACGTCAATCCTCGGTCCGCGGCGATCGTGCGCTCGATTGTCGCGCTCTGTCACGGGCTCGGACTCCAGGTAGTCGCGGAAGGTGTGGAGCGCCCGGCGCAGCTGGACTTCCTGGCGCATTGCGGCCCGGTGGGTGTGCAAGGTTATTTGTTGGCCTATCCCGTGGAAGCCCACCAAGCCGCCGACGAAGCGCGCACGGCGGCGTCGCGAGCCAAAGTCATTATCGAGGCCGCGCAGAAAGCGGCGCACCCGGAATCGGCCAACAGCGCGCTCGTGTTTGTCGGGCCGGGCGGGCGCAAAAGAAGCGGCTAGTTTGATAACGCTGGAGCCGTGGCGGGCCTCATCCGCCCAACCTTACGCGCAAGTCAGACAACTCCGCACGCAAGGCGCGCACTTCCTCCTCGAGCCGACTGAGCCGTTCCTCCTGCCGCATGGCAGGAAACGCTACTTCCGCCGTCGATACCCCGTCGCGAGCCTCATCCGCGACCTCCGCCTCAGGATACCGCTCCTGCGCGGCAGGAATGACTTCACCGCTGAAGAGATGCGCATAACGCGCCTCGCGTCGCCCCGGCTCGCGTGCGAGCCGCACGACAAACGGTCCATCCTGACGCTCAGTCAGCCGAGTCAGCGCGGCCTCCACCTCCGACACGTCAGTGAAGGGAGCCATCCTGGCCGCACGGCCCCGCAGCTCGCCAGGGGTTTGCGGGCCCCGTAACAGCAACTCGCAAACAATCGCGAGCTCCTGCGGATCCAACTTCAGAGAGCCATATTCGGTATTGCAAAAGCGATGCTGATATTTGGGAACGCGACTGCCGAACCCCGATTTCTCTACCACGAAGTGCTTGCGCCCGAGGCCGTCCACCGTCTGCTGTACGGCCCTCTCGTCCAGCTCGAGCACCGGATCCCGGTTGCTTTTCTGATTGCAGGCGTTGACCAGGGCGTTGAGCGACAGCGGATACTGATCGGGCGTAGTGATCTGCTTCTCGATCAGGGAGCCGATGACCCGCGCCTCGAGCGTGGTGAGCTGGATGTTCATGGCTGCATCATAGCGCGTGCTCGAAAGCCCAGGTCCGCCTGATCTGTGAAGAAACCATCGATCCCGGCGTGCAGATACGGCAGCAGCTCTCCGGCCAGATCGCCGCGATCCGTTGGCGCTATGCCATGCTGAAGGTCCTTGGGGAGAAATGCGTTTTCGGCGCGGAATGTCCAGGGATGCACCAGCAGGTGGTGTGCGTGGGCGTCCGCCACCAGCGCCGTGGGTTTACCGAGTTTCCCGTCGGCGGTACGTGGGATCACGAGCAGCTTGCTGGGGCCGATGGCCTGGGCGTAGGTCGCGATCGCCGCGAGTCCCGCCGGCGTGATCATGTCCGCATAGGTCCGGCGGTCATGTTTGGCCACGAAGTCGAACGGCGCGCCTTCGGCCTCGATGAGTTGCACCAATGGAAGTTGAGTCATTTTGCTCAGGGCCTGCAGATTCCCAACCTCGAACGATTGGATGTAGGCCAGTCCCTGCCGCCCTTTATACCCATGGCGCTCGAGCGTGCGCACCAGGAGCGCCTCCATCGGCAGTCCGAGCGAGGCGAAGTAGGTGGGATGTTTGGTTTCCGGGTACACGCCGATGCGCCGCGGCGCGCTCTGTCCGAGCAACCTGGCGCGCGCCTCACGCTGCTCTTGCACGCCATGTACCAGCGCCAGGATTTCTTCAAACGTCGGAACTTCGAATTGTCCATCGAAGCGCGTGTTGCCCGGCCGGATGTCAGGAATGCGCTCGCGGGCGCGCAGTGTCTTGAGCTCGGCGAGCGTGAAATCTTCCGTGAACCAGCCGGTGATGGCAGTTCCATCGATGACTTTCGTGGCGCGCCGGGAAGCAAACTCGGGATGTTCGGCAACGTCCGTGGTACCGCCAATCTCGTTCTCGTGACGCGCGACGAGCACACCATCCTTGGTCATCACCAGGTCGGGTTCCACGTAGTCGGCCCCGTCCTGTATGGCGATGAAGTACGAAGTGAGTGTGTGCTCGGGCACATAGCCACTCGCGCCGCGGTGACCTATGACAATAAGATGCGGTTGGGCCTGGCTTGACGCTGTGCTGGCTGTCATGATGGTCATCCCAAAGAGACAGACCGCCATCATAGACAAGTAGGCATGGGACTTGCTGGACTTCATTTATGATACTCACCGATCAGGACATCTATCTCTTTCGCGAAGGCACGCACGTCCGCGCTTACGAAAAGCTCGGCGCCCACCTGACTACGACCCGCGACAAAACGGCCGAGCCCGGCACGCACTTCGCGGTCTGGGCACCCAACGCGGCCTCCGTTTCCGTGGTGGGTGACTTCAACGGTTGGAATCCATCCTCCCATCGACTCGAGCCCCGCAGCGACTCGTCGGGAATCTGGGAAGGACTCATTCCCGGAGTACGCCGCGGAGCGCTCTACAAATATCATATTGTTTCGCGACATTCGGGTTACACCGTCGACAAAGCTGACCCCTTCGCGTTCTTCTCGGAGGTACCGCCGCGCACCGCGTCCGTCGTCTGGGACCTCTCCTACGAGTGGGGCGACAACGAGTGGATGAGCGTGCGCTCGAGCAAGAACGCGTTGGATGCTCCAATGTCGATCTACGAGGTGCACCTCGGCTCGTGGCGGCGTATTCCGGAGGAACATAACCGCTCGCTCACTTACCGGGAGCTGGCGCATGCCTTGGCCGATTACGTCAGCGATATGGGCTACACGCACGTGGAGCTGCTGCCGGTCATGGAGCATCCGTTCTATGGCTCATGGGGCTATCAGGTCACGGGCTACTTCGCCCCGACCTCGCGTTATGGGACACCACAGGATTTCATGTACTTCGTCGACTACCTGCACCGGCGCGGGATCGGCGTCATCCTCGACTGGGTTCCTTCGCATTTTCCTTCCGACGAGCACGGACTTGCGTATTTCGACGGCACTCACCTGTACGAGCACGCGGATCCGCGTCAGGGCTTCCATCCCGAATGGAACAGCGCGATCTTCAACTATGGTCGGGCCGAGGTCCGTAACTTCCTCTCGAGCAACGCCCTCTTCTGGCTCGATATGTATCACATCGACGGGCTGCGCGTGGATGCGGTCGCCTCCATGTTGTATCTCGACTATGGCCGGCGGGCGGGCGAATGGATCCCGAACCGTTTCGGCGGCCACGAGAACCTCGAGGCGGTCGGCTTTCTGAAGCAGTTGAACCTCGCGGTCTACCGCGACCATGCGGACACCCAGACCATCGCCGAAGAATCGACCGCGTGGCCGATGGTGTCGCGCCCGACCTACCTGGGCGGGCTGGGCTTCGGGATGAAATGGAACATGGGTTGGATGCACGACACCCTGGCGTACTTCCAGACGGAGACCGTGTACCGCAAATACCAACATAACAAGCTGACCTTCAGCATCTGGTACGCCTTCACGGAGAACTTCGTCCTGTCGATCTCGCACGACGAGGTGACGCACGGCAAGGGCTCCCTCATCGGCAAGATGCCCGGTGACGAGTGGCAGAAATTCGCCAACCTGCGCTTGCTGCTGGGCTACCAGTGGACGCATCCGGGCAAGAAACTGCTCTTCATGGGGTGCGAATTCGGCCAAAAGCGCGAATGGCAGCACGACGAGAGTCTCGAGTGGCACGTACTGCAATATCCGCTGCACGGGGGACTCCAGAGCTGGATGCGCGATCTGAATCGGCTTTACCGCGACACCCCGGCACTGTACGAGATCGATTTCGGCGGCGACGGTTTCCAATGGATCGATGCGAACAACGGCGACATGAGCGTGCTGATCTTCCTGCGCAAAGGGCGCTCCGGAAGCGTCGCGCTCGTGGCCTGCAATTTCACGCCGCTGCCGCGCGATAACTACCAGGTGGGCGTACCACGAGGCGGGCGTTGGCTCGAGCGGCTCAACAGCGATGCACCGATGTATGGTGGCGGCGGCATCGGGAATTTCGGCGGCCTCGAGGCGGCCCCGCTTCCCGCGCATGGCCAGTACCACTCGCTGAACCTCCGGCTGCCCCCTCTGGGGATGGTGATCTTCACGCCTGCATAACCCTGGCGCGGAAGTTGCTGACCAACCGGCCACTCACCTAGAGGAGTGCCGGCGTGAGCAGAGTCCGCGTTGTCATCGAAAATATCACTCCCCAGGTCGACTGCGGGCGGTTCCCCGCCAAACGCACGATCGGCGATAGCGTCTCCGTGGAGGCCGACGTGTTCACGGACGGGCACGACGCAGTCGCCGCATTTCTGTTCTACCGCCACGACGGCACAGCGGAGTGGCATGGCATTCCGATGAGCCCTCTGGGTAACGACCGCTGGCAGGCCCGGTTCACGGTACAAGCCCTCGGCCGCTACCAGTTCACCGTCGCCGGCTGGGTGGATCACCTGGAATCGTGGCGGCGCGGCCTGGCGAAGAAGTTCGAGGCGGGGCAGGACATCGAGCTCGACCTTCGGCAAGGGGCCGCGCTCGCGCGCACTGTCTCAGAGCACCTGCGCTCTACTGATGCACGCGCCCTGACGGATTGGGCCAACGCCATCGGCGACCCGCTGCGTGACCGCGAGGAACGGGTGGTCCTGGCGCAGAGCGATACCATTCACCAGCTCGCGCAGCGCCACCCGGACCCGCAGACGGTCGCTCGACACGAGCCGCCTCTGGCTATCGAGGTGGACCGCGAACGAGCGCGGTTCTCGAGCTGGTACGAGTTGTTCCCGCGCTCGGCGGGCAAAATCCCGGGCCAACACGGCACCTTCGCGGATGTCGAGGCTCTGTTGCCCGAAATCTCCGCGATGGGGTTCGACGTGCTCTATCTGCCTCCGATCCATCCGATCGGCACTACCGAGCGCAAGGGTCCCAACAACCGGCACAAGGCCGAGGAAGGCGAGCCGGGCAGCCCGTGGGGGATTGGTGGCACCGCGGGCGGTCACAAATCCATTCACCCCGAGTTGGGTACGCTGGAGGACTTCCGCAGGCTGATCGCCAAGGCCGGCGAGCGCGGCATCGAGATCGCGCTCGACATCGCCTTCCAGGCCTCTCCGGACCATCCTTACGTGCGTGAGCATGCCGAGTGGTTTCAGAAGCGACCCGATGGCTCGATCCAATACGCCGAGAACCCGCCCAAGAAATATCAGGACATCTATCCCTTCTGGTTCGAGACTCCGGAGTGGAAGGCGCTCTGGGCGGAGCTCAAGAGCGTCATCGAATTCTGGATTGCCCAGGGCGTGCGCATCTTCCGCATCGACAACCCGCATACCAAGTCATTCGCCTTCTGGGAATGGGTCATCGCGGAAATCCGGCGCGGCCAGCCGGATGTCATCTTTCTCGCCGAGGCCTTCACCCGCCCGAAGGTGATGTACCGCCTCGCCAAACTCGGTTTCTCGCAGTCGTATAACTACTTCCCCTGGCGCAACACCAAGCGCGAGATCCAGGAGTACTTTACCGAGCTCACCTCGCGGCCGGTGTGCGAGTTCTTCCGTGCCAACCTCTGGCCCAACACGCCCGACATCCTGCCCGAGTACCTGCAGTTCGGAGGCCGGCCGGCTTTCACGGTGCGGCTGATCCTGGCCGCCACGCTGGGCGCAAGCTACGGCATCTACGGCCCGGCGTTCGAGCTCATGGAGGATCGACCGCGCGAGCCCGGCAGTGAGGAATACCTGGACTCGGAGAAATATCAGCTGCGCCACTGGGATCGCGACCGCCCCTCGAGCTTGAAGGAGCTCATCGCGCGCGTGAATCGGATCCGCCGCGAGAACAGCGCGCTGCAAAGCGACCGCGGCCTGACGTTCCACGCGGTCGACAACGACATGCTGATCGCCTTCAGCAAGACAAGTCTCGCCGGCACCGGTACGCCGACCGGGGAATCGGTGCTCGTGGTGGCCAACGTCGACCCGCATTACACGCAATCCGGATGGGTCACGATTGACCTGCGCTCGCTCGGCTTGCCGGCGGAAACGACGTTCCAGATGGACGATCTACTCTCCGGAGCGCGCTATCTCTGGCGCGGCACCCGCAATTTCGTGTCTCTTGATCCAAACCATTCCCCCGCGCACATTTTCCGCGTCCGCCGTCGCGTCCGCACGGAGCGCGATTTCGATTATTTCTTGTAAGAACGGTCGGCTCCCGCAATAGGCATGGTCCTTGCTTGAACTGGGCGTCCTTTTGCGTGGGAAAACGGGGGATCGGATGAACGCACCAGTCGATCGGCCGGTATCGAGCGACCCTCTTTGGTACAAAGATGCCGTCATCTACGAAGTGCACGTCCGCGCCTTCTTCGACAGCACCGATGATGGATCCGGCGATTTCCGCGGCCTGACGAGCAAGCTGCAGTACATCCAGGACCTGGGCGTCAATACGATCTGGTTGCTGCCCTTCTATCCCTCGCCCGGCCGCGATGACGGTTACGACATCGCCGATTACCATCACATCCACCCCCAGTACGGCACCCGCGAGGACTTCCGCACATTCGTCCAGGAAGCTCACAGGCGCGGCTTGCGAGTGATCACAGAGCTCGTCGTCAACCATACGTCGGACCAACATCCCTGGTTTCAGGCCGCGCGCCGCGCGCCCCCGGGCTCGCCGAAAAGGAGCTACTACGTCTGGAGCGACTCCCCCGACCGCTACGCCGGCACGCGCATCATCTTTCGAGACACCGAGACGTCCAACTGGACCTGGGATCCGGTAGCCAAGGCCTACTACTGGCACCGCTTCTTCAGTCACCAGCCCGATCTCAATTTCGACAACCCACACGTGGTGCGCGCAGTCATCCGCATCATGGAATTCTGGCTCGGCTACGGTGTCGACGGCTTCCGGCTCGACGCAATTCCCTACCTCGTCGAGCGCGAGGGCACGAGCAACGAGAACCTGCGCGAGACACACGCCGTCATCAAAGCAATCCGGCGAGTCATCGACCAGAAATACGCCGACCGCATGCTGTTGGCCGAAGCCAACCAATGGCCCGAGGACGTCAGGGACTATTTCGGCGATGGCGACGAGTGCCACATGGCGTATCACTTCCCGCTGATGCCGCGCATGTACATGGCCATCGCGCAGGAGGACCGCCACCCGATCGTCGAGATCATGGAGCAGACTCCCGACATTCCGGACAACACCCAATGGGCGATCTTCCTGCGCAACCACGACGAGTTGACTCTGGAGATGGTCACGAGCCGCGAGCGTGATTACATGTACCAGGCCTACGCCGCCGATCCGCGCGCACGGTTGAATCTCGGCATCCGCCGGCGCCTCGCGCCGCTGCTGGACAATGACGGCGAGCGCATCAAGCTGATGAACAGCCTGTTGTTGTCCATGCCCGGGGCGCCGATCATCTATTACGGCGACGAGATCGGGATGGGCGACAATTTCTTCCTCGGCGACCGCAACGGCGTGCGCACACCCATGCAGTGGAGCCCGGACCGCAACGCCGGTTTCTCGCGCGCCGATCCCCAACAGCTGTATCTGCCGCCCATCATGGATCCGATCTACGGCTATGAGGCCGTGAATGTCGAGGCGCAGACCAGGGATCGCTCCTCGCTCCTGAACTGGATGAAACGCATGCTGTTGGTCCGCAAGAGCTCGCAGGCGTTCGGCCGCGGCACGTTGCGCTTCATTCGACCGGGCAACCGCAGAGTGCTCGTCTACCTGCGCCAATACCTCGAGGACACGATCCTGTGCGTGGTAAACCTGTCACGCTCGGCGCAACCCGTCGAGATCGATCTCACGGAGTTCAAGGGTGCGGTGCCGATCGAGCTGCTGGGCAGCACGGCATTTCCTCCCATTGGCGAGCTGCCCTACTTTCTGACTCTACCCGCCTACGGCTTCTATTGGTTTCGCCTCAGCCGCGAGGCCCAGGCGCCGCCGTGGCACGATGAGCGCATGGCACCGGAGGATCTGCCGGTGCTGGTGCTGGTGGAGGGTTGGAACAGCTTCTTCCCCGAGCGGGTGGCCTCGTGGCGCGTGAGCCTCGCCATGCGCCTACGGGCACAGCTCGAAAGCCGCGTCATTCCGCATTACGTCGCCACGCAACGTTGGTATGCCGAGAAGGGCGCGCCGATCCAGAGCGCTCACCTGGCCGACTACGCCTTTCGTGAGAGCACGCTCGATCGCTGGCTGGCGACGCTCTTCACGATCGAGACGACCAAAGGCAGCAGCCATTATTTCATACCGCTCGCCATTGCCGTCGAGGACGGCGAGGAGGCTCGTTGGAAGAAGCTACAGCCAGCCGCTATCGCGCGTATACGCCAACAAGCTACTGTTGGTGTCCTCGCCGACGCGTGCGTCGATGACAACTTCTGCCGCGTCGTGGTCGATGCAATAGGCCAGTCGACCGAGCTACCGACCCATACGGGCCAGATACGCGCGTTCGCGACGACTTTGTACTCCGAGCTGCGGGGCGATCCGCAGACGGTGCTGACCGTCACCCCCGGGCCAGCCCAGAGCAGCAACACCACCGTGCGGGTGGGCGAACAGTTCTTCCTCAAGATCTATCGCAAATTGCAGCCGGGCGTGAATCCCGAGCTCGAGATTGGCCGCTACCTGACGGAAGTGGCGCGCTTTCCCAACATCGTGCCGGTGGCTGGAGCGGCGGAGTACCACAACCAGGACGGCACCGTCATGACCCTCGTTCTGCTGCAGGCGTTTGTCATGAACCAGGGTGACGGCTGGGATTACACGGTCAACTACCTCGTGCGTTTTCTCGAGGACCGCCGCACGGGAGCCCCCCTTCCCGAGGATGCGCACGGACTCTACATGGCCTTGATGAGAACGCTCGCGATCCGGACAGCCGAGCTGCATGTGGCGCTGTCGCGACCAACTTCGGACCCCGCATTCGCGCCTGAGCCGATTACAGCAGATGACATCGCCGAGTGGCGTAAACGCGCGGTCAAGGAAGCGGAAACCACACTCGCCATGCTCAATGAGCAATCTGCAAAGCTGCCCGCCGAGATCGCGGCGGACGCGGAATCTTTGCTCAAGCGCAGAGCGCTGCTATACGCGCGCATAGGGACTGAGGCAAAGAAAGTTCCGACCGCCATCAAGGCCCGACGTCACGGTGACTATCATCTCGGGCAAGTGCTCGTACGGCGCAATGACTTCATCATCGTGGACTTCGAAGGCGAACCGGGGCGCACCCTCGAAGAGAGGCGCGCCAAACACTGTCCCTTGACGGATGTAGCTGGCATGTTGCGCTCATTCGCGTATGCACGCCGCGCGGCGCTCCAGAGGATGGCGCAGACGTCTGCCGAGCAGGCGGCAACACTGCAGCCTCTGTTGGAAAAATGGGAGCAGGAAGCGCGGCAGACCTTCATCACGGCCTACGATGAAGTCGCCAGCGCGGGCGGCCTGTATGCCTCATTGAAAGAGATGAGGCCGCTGTTGCAACTCTTCGAGATCGAAAAGGCGCTCTACGAGGTGCGCTACGAGCTCGGCAACCGGCCGGACTGGGCGAGCATTCCGCTGCGTAGCCTGATCGGCTTCGCCGAGTGAGCTCGCTGAGCCCGTACATGGACACGCAGACGACAGCGACATTGCCCATCACCGCTGTGTGGCCCGGCCAGCCCTATCCGCGCGGCGCGACCTGGGATGGTGAAGGCGTCAACTTCTCGTTGTTCTCGGGCCGTGCCGAAAAGGTGGAGCTGTGCATCTTCGATTCGGGCGGTAAGCACGAGCTGCAACGGATCGAGCTGCGCGAGCGCACCGACGAAATCTGGCATTGCTACCTTCCCGAAGCGCGCCCGGGGCTGTTGTATGGCTATCGGGTGCACGGCCCCTACGCTCCGGAAAAAGGCGATCGATTCAATCCGCACAAGCTATTGATCGAACCCTACGCCAAACATCTGCAGGGGCCGCTCATCTGGAGCGACTCGCATTTCGGCTACCGGGTGGGACATCCGAAAGCTGACCTCTCCCTCGACAGACGTGACAGCGCCCCCGGCACCCCCAAGTGTCGGGTAATAGATCCCGCGTTCACCTGGGGCGACGATCGCCCACCGCGCGTGCCCTGGCACGACACAGTGATCTATGAGGCCCATGTCCGTGGACTCACCATTCGCCATCCCGAAGTGCCGCGGCAGCTGCGTGGGACCTACGCGGGTCTCGCGACGGCGCCGGTCATCGAGCACCTGAAGCGGCTCGGCATCACGACGCTCGAGCTGATGCCAGTACACGCGTTCGTCGATGACCGCACGCTCGTCGAGAAGGGACTGCGCAACTACTGGGGTTACAACACCATCGGCTTCTTCGCCCCGGACGTGCGTTATTCCTCGATAGGGCGCATCAGCGAATTCAAGACGATGGTGAAGACGCTGCATTCCGCAGGGATCGAGGTGATCCTCGACGTCGTGTACAACCACACGGCGGAGGGTAACCAGATGGGGCCGACGCTATCGTTTCGCGGCATCGACAATGCCTCGTACTACAGGCTCCTGCCAGACGACCCTCGTTACTACATGGATTTCACGGGCACGGGCAACACCCTGAACCTCCAGCACCCGCGTGTCTTGCAGCTCATCATGGACAGCCTGCGCTACTGGGTGTTGGAAATGCACGTCGACGGGTTCCGCTTCGACTTGGCTTCGGCGCTGGCCCGGGAGCTGTTCGACGTGGATCGCCTCGGCTCTTTCTTCGATACCATCGGCCAGGACCCGGTCCTCTCGCAGGTGAAGCTCATCGCCGAGCCTTGGGATATTGGCAGCGGCGGCTACCAGGTCGGCAACTTCCCGCCAGGTTGGAATGAATGGAACGACAAGTACCGGGACACCATGCGCGCGTACTGGAAGGGAGATGGCGGCCTGATCGGGGACTTCGCACGGCGGTTCACGGGCTCTTCGGACCTTTATGAGGCGAGCGGTCGCAAGCCGCACGCCAGCATCAACTTCATCACAGCCCATGATGGCTTCACGCTCCAGGATCTCGTCAGCTACAACGACAAGCACAACGAGGCCAACGGCGAGGAAAACCGCGATGGCCACAATGACAATCGCTCCTGGAATCATGGTGTGGAGGGACCGACGGACGATCCTGCGATCAAGTCGCTACGCGCGCAACAGCGGCGCAACCTCATCGCCACGCTGCTGTTATCGCAAGGGGTGCCGATGGTGCTCGGTGGCGACGAGCTCAGCCATACCCAGCACGGCAACAACAACCCGTACTGTCAAGACAGCGAGATCTCCTGGCTCAACTGGGAGTTGGACGATGAGCAGCAGCGCTTTTTGGAATTCACCGCCCAGATGATCGCCTTCCGGCGGCGGCACCCGGTATTCAGCCGCCGGCGCTTCCTGCAAGCTGACTCGGTGACCGCCGAAGGTCTCAAGGAGATCATCTGGCTCACCCCGCACGGGCTGGAAATGACCGAGACCGAGTGGAACCAGCACTTTGCCCGTTGCCTGGGCGTATATCTTGCGGGAGCAGCCATCGAGCGCCACGACCGGCGCGGCCAACCCGTAAAGGACAACAACTTTCTGCTGCTCTTCAACGCTCATCACGAAATGATCCCGTTCAATCTGCCTGCATCCCTGAGCGAAAAAGCCTGGTGGACGGTGCTCGACACCGCAGCGGTCGAGCGGCCGTTCACACAGAATCGAGTCGAGCCCGGAAGCCAATACCTGCTGCAAGGCCGCTCCCTGGCCTTGCTGCGCGAGACGGCTTACAAATGACGCAACGCCGCCACAGCATGCCTTTTGGCGCTGAGCTGACCCCCGAGGGTGGTGTCCGCTTCCGGCTGTGGGCTCCGGCTGCGCACGAGGTACAGCTTGTGCTGTACGACTCGGCGACAACAACGTCTCATTTACCGCCTCGTATATTGGAGATGGGGGAAGCGCAGCCTGAAGGGTGGTTTGAGCTCGTCACGACCCAGGCACGCGCCGGCAGCCGTTATCGCTATCGCATCGATGGCAAGCTGGACGTGCCCGATCCCGCCTCGAGGCGCAACCCGGAGGATATCGACGGCCCAAGTGAAGTCGTAGATCCAACTGCGTTCGAATGGTCTGACCCGCAGTGGCGCGGGCGGCCGTGGACCGAGGCCGTCGTGTATGAGCTTCACGTGGGGACGTTCAGCCCGGAAGGGACCTTCGCGGGAGTAACCAGGAAACTCGACCACCTCGCTGCGTTGGGTGTTACCGCGATCGAGCTCATGCCCATCGCGGACTTTCCCGGTAAGCGGGGGTGGGGCTACGACGGCGTGCTGCAATTTGCGCCCGATTCGGCCTATGGCACGCCGGAAGATCTGAAAGCGTTGATCTGCGCGGCCCACCAGCGTGGGCTGGCAATTATGCTCGATGTGGTCTACAACCACTTCGGGCCGGAGGGCAACTACCTCCACACGTACGCGCCGCAGTTCTTCACGGAACGGCACCATACTCCATGGGGGGCTGCAATCAACTTTGACTCGCCCGGGTCGCGCACGGTGCGGGATTTCTACATCCACAACACGCTGTACTGGCTCGAGGAATATAACTTCGACGGCCTGCGCTTCGACGCGGTGCACGCCATTCTCGATGATAGCAAGCCGCACATCCTGACCGAGATCGCGCAGCGCGTCCGCAGTGGCCCGGGCCGCGACCGCGACATCTATCTGGTACTGGAGAACGGCGCGAACCAGTCGCGTTTTCTGGGTCCCGCCGGCGCACCCGACAGCTCCGACGCGCAATGGAATGACGACGTGCACCACTGCCTCCACGTCATTCTGACCGGCGAGAAGGATGGCTACTACGAGGACTACGCCCAGAATCCGCAAGCCATGTTATGTCGGTGCCTTGCGGAAGGATTCGCCTATCAGGGCCAGGCATCGGCGCACGAAGGCCACCCTCGCGGCGAGCCGAGCGCGCATCTGCCGCCAACGGCATTCGTGAACTTCCTGCAGAACCATGACCAGATCGGCAACCGCGCGTTCGGGGAGAGAATCAGTGCTATCGTCCGCTCGCCGGAAGCTCTGCGCGCGGCCTACTCCATATTGCTGCTGGCGCCAGCGCCGCCCATGTTGTTCATGGGCGAGGAATGGCAAGCACCACAGCCCTTTGCCTACTTTTGCGATTTCGAGCCCGAGCTGGCCGGCAAAGTGCGTGAAGGGCGCAAACGCGAATTCGCCCGTTTCGAGAAATTCAGCGATCCCGGCACGCTGGGCTCGATTCCCGACCCCACGGCTCCGGCGACCTTCGCGGCGGCCCGACTGGACTGGGGTGTACTCCAACAGCGCAAGCACGCCGACATCCTCGACCAGTTCCAGCGCCTGATTGCGATCCGGCGTCAGGACATCGTGCCGCTCATTCCAAAGGTCGCCAGAGGCATCTGCACGAAGCTCGATCCAAGCGGCGCCTTCGCGGTCGATTGGTCGCTGAGCGATGGCTCCAGCCTGCATCTGTTGGCAAACCCGACCGACAGCGCGGTACCGGTGGTGGGTCGGGTTGCTGGCCGCCTGATCTTCGCGACGCACCCCAACATCCGTGCGGCGACGACCCGCAATGAGCTCGCGCCTTGGAGCGTGACCTGGCTGCTGGAGCGCGGCGTTGCAGAAAAATGAGCCAAACGCCCTCGAAGCTACCATTCCGCGCGCCACGTACCGTGTCCAACTCAACGCGCAGTTCACATTCAAGGACGCGACCGCGATCATCCCGTATCTCGCGGAGCTGGGCATCAGCCATGTCTACTGCTCGCCCTATTTCCGGGCACGGGCGGGCAGCACGCACGGCTACGACGTAGTCGATCACAACTCGTTCAACCCGGAGATCGGCGACCGGGACGATTTCGAGCGATTCGTGGCGGAGCTGCGCGCGCATGACATGGGTCATGTTCTCGACATCGTGCCAAACCACGTCGGCATCCTGGGTGGGGACAACGCTCGGTGGATGGACGTGTTGGAGAACGGCCGGGCCTCGATCTACGCGGACTTCTTTGACATCGACTGGACTCCCGCCAATCCGGCGTTGGCCGGCAAAGTCCTGGTACCCGTCCTGGGCGACTCCTACGGGGTCGTGCTCGAGAAGGGTGAGATCGAGCTGCGCTTCGAGCCCGAATGGGGCTCGTTCGCCATGTTCTATCACGAGCATCGCTTCCCCCTGGATCCAAGGACCTATCCACGGGTCCTCGATCGGGTGCTCGCGCACACTTCCAACGCGGAGCTGGACGCGCTGCGCCGGCGCTTCCGTGACCTGCCGGACCGCCAGCAGCCGACGCAAGAGCAGATCGAAGAGCGGCATCGCGAGAAGGAAGCCGGCAAGCAGGCACTCGCAAGCTTGTATGCCAGCGATAGCACGGTCGCCGCGGCGATCGATGCCGGAGTGCGCAGCCTTGCCGGCACCCCCAACGAGCCCTTCAGCTTCGACGCGCTCCACGAGCTCCTCGAGACGCAGGCATATCGCCTCGCTTATTGGCGAGTGGCTTCGGACGACATCAACTACCGCCGCTTCTTCGATGTCAATTCGCTCGCCGGCTTGCGAGTGGAAAATGAGGCGGTGTTTGAAGCGACCCACAAGTTGCTCCTGGAGCTGGTGGGCGCCGGAAAGATCGACGGACTGCGGGTCGATCATCCCGATGGCCTGTATGACCCTGCCGGGTATTTCCGGCGCTTGCAAAAGCGAGTGGGTGAGGTCACCGGCAACTCAGGCCCGCGGCCAATCTACCTCGTCGTGGAGAAGATCACCGCCTCGTTCGAGCATCTGCCCCCGGAATGGCCCGTGCACGGGGAGACGGGATATCACTTCGCCAATGTCGTCAATCGCATGCTGGTGGATCCTGCTACCCGCGGACGCCTGGATCGCGTCTACAGCGGTTTCATCGATGAGCACCTGGAATGGCAGAACGTCGCCTACGAGTGTCAACACCTGGTCCTGCGCCGGTCGCTCGCTTCCGAGCTGAATACCGTCACCAACCTGCTGACCCGCATCGCCCAGCTCGACCGCCGCTCGCGCGACTTCACCTTCAACAACCTCCGCCAGGCACTGGCCGAGGTGATCGCCTGTTTTCCTGTGTATCGGACCTACATCGCCCCGGAAATCGACCAGGCGATCTCGGAGAGCGACCGCCGCTACATCGAATGGGCCGTCGCCACAGCCAAGCGGCGCCGCTCGAGCACGGAAGCGCCCGTGCTGGATTTCGTATGCTCGGCATTGCTCCTGGAGCTCCCCGCGCCGACCGAGGGCGCCCGCAACCGGATACGCGCGTTCGTGATGAAATTCCAACAGATCACCGCCCCAACCACTGCCAAGGGGGTGGAAGACACCGCGCTCTACCGGTTTGATCGGCTCGTCTCGCTGAACGAGGTGGGTGGCGAGCCGGACGCTTACGGAACCGGTGCGCAGGCGTTTCATAACGACTCGCAATACCGGGCCAAGAACTGGCCAAATGAGCTCCTCGGCACTTCCACGCACGACACCAAGCGCTCCGAGGACGTTCGCGCGCGCATCAACGTGTTGTCGGAGATGACCATGGTCTGGCGTAAGACCATCGAGCGTTGGAGCCGCATCAACCGCTCGCGCAAGCGCGAAGTCGAGGGCAGCCGCGCACCCTCCCGCAACGACGAATTTTTCTACTACCAGACGCTGATCGGATGCTGGCCACTGGAAGACCTGGACTGCGATGCCAGCGCGACGTTCCGCGAGCGCATGGTGAGCTACGTGATCAAGGCAGCGCGCGAAGCGAAGCTGAGCACCAGCTGGGCCAACATCAACACCGAATACGAGGAAGGCCTGAGGCAGTTCGTCCAAGCGACGCTGGAGCCGCGGGAAGGCAACCTGTTTCTGAGTGATCTGGTGGCCACGCAGCGCCGCCTGGCGCGCTTCGGCCTGCTGAACAGCCTGTCGCAATTGGTCTGCAAGCTGACCGCGCCCGGCGTTCCCGATATCTATCAAGGAAATGAGATCTGGGACTTCTCGCTGGTCGACCCGGACAATCGCCGCCCGGTCGATTACGCCAAGCGGCGTGCGCTGCTGGCGCAGTTGCGTGAGCGTGGGGCGGATCTACGCGCGCTGTTGGACCCCATTCCCGATGACCGTTGCAAGCTGTATCTCACCTGGAAGATCCTGCAATTCCGCGGCCAACACGCGGACCTATTCAGACGCGGTGAGTATTTGCCCTTGCGCGTCAGCGGCGAGCACGCCACCAACGTCTGCGCCTTCGCTCGACGGTGTAACGCCGACCTGCTGGTCACGATCGCGCCCCGGTTATACCTGCGGCTGCTTGGAGACCGCGGGCCTGCGCCACTCGGGGAGGAAATCTGGGGAGACACCGCCATCGAGCTCCCACGCGAGGTGCTGGACGGCGCTGGCACGTTGCACAACCTGATCGATGGCTCGGAGGTCGCCCTGCTCGACCTGGAGCAGCGTCCGGGGCTCCGAGTGGCTGCCGCGCTCACCCATTTTCCGGTAGCGGTGCTCTACCTGACTACCGATAGCCGCGCGCCTGCAAAGTGAAGAGGTGCGCGTAACGGCCATTCAGGCGCATGAGCTCCTCGTGGCTGCCGCATTCGACGATGCGGCCGCGGTCGAGAACCGCGATCTGGTCGGCCATGCGCACTGTGGAGAACCGGTGGGAGATGAGGATCGTGATCCGATCCTGCGCCAGCTGCCGGAAGTGCTCGAAAATATCCGCTTCCGCCTGGGCATCCATGGCCGCGGTCGGCTCATCCAACACGAGAATATCCGCACGCGTGCGCATGAAGGCACGCGACAGGGCGATCTTCTGCCACTGCCCGCCGGATAGCTCGCGGCCGTCCTTGAACCACTTGCCGAGTTGGGTCTGATAGGCCGCCGGCAAGGTCTCGATGAACTCACTCGCCATGCCCTTCCGGGCCGCCGTGCGCCAGCGTGTCTCGTCCTCGAAAAACCGCTCATCTCCAGCGCCCACGTTCTCGCCGACCAGCATCTGGTAGCGGGTGAAGTCCTGGAAGATCACCCCGATCCGCTCCCGCAACCCCTGCTCATCCCATTCGGCGAGATCGCGCCCATCGAGCAAAATATGTCCCGACGTGGGCTGATACAGGCGGGTCAAAAGCTTGATGAGCGTGGTCTTGCCCGAGCCGTTCTCGCCCACGAGCGCCATGCTGGAGCCCGGTGTCAGATGCAAGTTGATGTGCTCGAGTGCTGGCTGCTCCGCTCCCGGATAGGTAAAGCAGACGTCCTCGAAACGAATGCCATCCTGGGGACGCGGACCCTTCAACGCCGAGCCACCCGGTTCCGGCACCGGGGTCTCGAGGTATTCGTACAGCGTCGACAAATATAAATTGTCCTCGTACATGCCCCCGACAGCGGAGAGGATCGCCGATACCGCGGCCTGTCCTTGACGGAACAGGGCCACGTACATGGTCATCTGTCCCAGTGTTATAACCCGGCGAACGGTGCTGACTGCGATCCAGGCGTAGGCAGCATAGAGAGAGACCGTCCCGATCAGCCCCAGCCCGAAACCCCACAGGTCGCGCCGGATGGTGAGCGCACGGTCCTCCTTGTACAGGCGCCGGAAGATATCCCGGTAGCGCTCGAGCAACCTCGGCCCGAGCCCGTACAGCTTCACTTCCTTGGCATGATCCTCCCGGGCCAACACGGTCTCCAGGTAGATCTGCATGCGCGTTTCGGGTGAACGCCAGCGGAACAAGCGAAAGGCATCGCCGGAGAACTTCGTCTCGGCGACAAATGCAGGCAGTCCCGCCAGCAGCAGTACCACCACTGCCCACGGCGAGAAGTGGCTCAAGAGCGCGCCATAGCTGACGAGCGAAATGCCGTTCTGGACCAGGCCGAAAGTGCGCGTCACGAGGCTCAGAGGGCGGGTGGAAGCCTCGCGGCGCGCCCGGGTGAGCTTGTCGTAGAACTCCGAATCCTCGAAGTGCTGCAGATCCAACGTGAGCGCCTTTTCCAGGATCATCACGTTCACCCGCTGGCCGAGCTGCGCACGCAGCAATGACTGACAGAGCGACAGGCCGCGCTGGGCAGCGGCAATCGTCGCGATGAGCGCGCCTTCCAATACGACCAGACCGACGACCCGCGCGGGTGCGACGGCACCCGGCGCCTGCAGTGCCTTGGCCACCGCATCGACGATCAGCGAGCCAACATAAGCAACCGAAGCGGGCAGCACGCCGGCTATGAGTGTCAGTATGGCCAACGCCACAGTCAGCGCGCGATTGGTGCTCCAGACCAGCTCGAGCGCCCGGCGGCTGTAGCGGAACACGCCGAAGAAGCCCTGCAGCGTCAACCGTTCGCCGTCGGGAGCAGGGGCCGCGCGCGAGCGCGGCGAGGTAGGCAATACCTTGGGCGTCATTGCCGGGGCGGCAAGGTGGACGTGGCGGGCGCGATCGGCTGTTTGATACCGCTCGGTGAGAGGCCCGTGATCAATCGCGAGCCACGGCGGAAGAACACGTAGCTATAGATCCACGACGACAACACCGCGAGCCGATTGCGAAAGCCGATGAGCACGGTGATGTGCAAAGCCAACCAGGCAAGCCAGGCCAGCCAGCCTCCAAAGCGCAATGGGCCGATTTCCACCACGGCGCGTGACTTGCCGACGGTGGCCATGGAGCCGAAATCCCGGTAGTGAAATCCTGTCGCGCGCAGCTGCTGTGCGCGCGAGCCGTGCCCGAGCTCCGCCTCGATCACCCGCGCGACATATCTGCCCATCTGCAAGGCGCCTTGGGAAACTCCCGGCACCGGTTTGCCGGTGGCTGAATCGACCAGGTAAGCCGCATCGCCAATCACAAACGCGTGCGGATGTCCGGGGATCGAGCAGTCAGGCAGGACCTTCGCGCGCTTACCTGGCCCCAACTCGCTACCAAGCTGCTCGACGAGTGCAGATGCTCTGACCCCAGCGGCCCAAATCACGTTATAGCTGCGGATACGCTGACCATCCACCGCAACTCCGTCAGCGAATATCTCCGTGACGGGCTTGCCTAGAAGAATCTCCACGCCAAGCCCGCTCAGCTGCTGGTACGCGCGCTCGGAGGAGTCGGGGTGCATGGCCGGCAGCAGGCGCGGGCCCGCCTCGATCAAAATGACGTGCGCCCGCCGAGTATCGGCCACTCGAAAATCGCGCGGGATCACGTCCACGGCCAACTCCTTGATAGCGCCGGCCAGCTCCACCCCGGTGGGTCCGCCGCCGACGATCACAAACGCGAGATGCGCAGCTCGCTCTGCCGGGTCCGATTCGACCTCGGCTGTCTCGAAGGAGCGCAGCAGGCGTGAGCGGATCAGAGTGGCGTCCTCGACCTCCTTCATTCCGGGGGCGACGCTGTGCCACTCGGGATGGCCGAAATAGTTGTCCACCGCGCCGGGGGCGAGAATCAGGTAGTCGTAAGGCACCCGGCTATCACCAGCGTGGACGTACTGCGCCGCTAGATTCACCTCATCGACCTCGCCGAGCATGACGGACGCGTTGGCTTGGTAGCGAAGAATCGTCCGGATCGGCTGCGCGATATCGGCGGGCGCCAGCGCTGCCGAAGCGACCTGATAGAGCAGAGGCTGGAAAAGGTGGTAATTGTTATGATCGATAACGAGGACATCGGCGGGTGCCCGCCGCAACTCACGGGCCGCGAACAGCCCGCCAAAACCGCAGCCCACGATCACAATCCGCGGGCGCCCCTGACCCTGCATTCCGCTCTCCCGGTCCTGTCTACCCATCGATGGGGGCGATTCTGGCTGAATTCCAGGACGTTGTATCTCCTACGACACAGTTTCCCGGGCGAGGGGCCCCGCGAGAAGTCCTTACGCGGGGGTGCTGCTTCGGCGTCAGCCGCGAGGTAGACTCCCCGCACGCTGCAGGGACCAACCTCGGCGAATGTTTTTCAGGCAGGGATAATCCAACCAGCGGGGCAGCGGAGCGCCCGGGCAGTAGCGTCTGTCGCGCGCCAGCCGGCTCAGCTCACGCGTACGGTGGGCCTAACAACCAACTTCATACAACGGGGGCATGACATGAGCGAGGCGCACGCGGGCGCGTGCCGGCCAGGAATCTTCT
>Ga0068855_100000992_pt1 | contig 35309 bp, 24 predicted proteins | sample KBSCornC52_FD_66592 | JGI IMG/M metagenome (GOLD analysis project Ga0068855, IMG submission 66592) | Corn rhizosphere microbial communities from Kellogg Biological Station, Michigan, USA - KBS Corn C5-2 | ecosystem: Host-associated > Plants > Roots > Rhizosphere > Soil ...
TAATGCCTTCTTCTTATCCTCGCTGAGGTCGTCCCATGCCTGTTTCGCAAGCTCCTGACGGAACGTCTCGTACTCGAGAACCAGGAAGCGCTCTTCGGCCTGCTGTTCCTGGCGCATCAAGGCGATTTCGCGCTGGCGATAGCGATCCTTCGTCGCCATCTCCTGGTCTTTTGTCATCAGCCGGCGCCGCGCCGCTTCATCTTTCACGAAGCTCACCACAAAGCCGCCGGTATTACGAAGCTTCTGGCCCGCATCGCGCTTCTGCCGACAAACCTCGACCGCCATCTCTATGGTGTCCATCAGGCCGCGCCCTTCATCCGTGCTGCGTCCTTCGAGCGCGCGGCGAACCAGGCTCATCGCGACATGCGGGAGAACTTCCTGCTCCTTCATTGCTTCGAGCAGACGGACCCCGCGCTGCACGGCGTAGAAGTCTTGCTTCGCGGGAATATCCGGCAATAGCGCGGTCATGTGCTTGACCGTAAATCCTGCCTTCTCGAGCAGCTTTACAAGTTGCGCACGCTGCAATTCAGGTGCGCCCGCGGGAGCTTCGAGCATCAGCGTCTGTGTCGCCGGCACATACGACGGATGCCGGTGCAGTGCGATCTTCCATTCCTCGCTCGCCACCACGTGATACGAAGCCAGAATCTGCAACCGGATCAACTGGTCGAACGCCGGCTCGAGCGTTTGCATGAGCCGCGAGAAGTACTTCGGCAGATTGAGAATGCCCAGGTTCTGGGTCGCCAGTGTTCGCGCATCGACGATCAACAGATCGGTCTTCTCGAACGCTACCGCAAGATAGCGGTACATGTGCTTGGCCGTAATTCCGTCGAGCTCCATGTACCGCCCGGCATCGAGCAGACGGAAGAAGCCGCTGTCCATCGATCGGATCAATTTATCGGTCCAGGTTACGGTCCCCACGCAACGGCCGGTTGATCGATCGAGTGAAAAGCTGGCTTCCTGGAACACGTTCAGCCACTTCACCTCTTCCTGGCGATCTGTGGTTGTGATCGCTCGAAAGCGCAGTGGAATGAAACGGTCCATCGCCATCTTCAGCCGCTGATAAAACTTGCCGTGCACATTTGAGTTCAGAATCTTCGCGATCTCGCGCCCTGTAAACGTGACCGTTTTATTGAAGTTGTTCTGGAACGTCAGTACACCAAGTGCGACGAAGATGTCGAGGTCTTGCTCGGTTGGCAATCCGAGTTCATTGTTGCCTTGGATCTGCCAGACAACCCGTACTTCCGTGCCATCCGGAAGCGTCTTGGTGCCGTTCAGTTCCAACTTGCCGATCGTCTTGCCAACTCTGCGTTCGAGTACAGCAAAAGGAATCGACGCCAGATTTTGCTCCTCAACCGACAGGTTGAGCAGTGAGGGTTTGCTCTCGGGTTTCTTCAAAACAGTTGCCAACTAGATTGTTTTTACAATGCCGGCTCACTCGAGCGCTACAGCTTTACGATCAAGCACATGGCTTTCACGGAGTTTTATTGGGAAGCACACAGAAACCTACTTTCACGGGTGATGTGCTCCATGGTGTTCCATTCCATCCATGAAAACCATAAACCATAAAACCATAGGCCCACCGCCCGGCCATGTGTCTGATCGTAAAACCCGCCAAATCAGCAATTTCTGAGCCATCACCCAAATTTCGCCGCATGTGCCTGAGCGTAAGAGCCATGTGCCTGATCGTAAGAGGTAGCTAAGTCGTTGAAAATACACAGAATCACGGCATGTGGGTGAGCGTAAACGCGTAACCCCTTCTCTTCCTGCAGCTTGCGATCCCCAACACGTCTTCGCAAGAGGCCGAATTACGCTCAAGCTCATACCGAAAGCGCGTTTTTACGGCCAGTCCCATAGATGCCTCCTGCTTTTACGCTCAGTCACACGATATTTACGGGGAGGCACACGGACCACCCGCGTGTGCTTGATCGTAAGTGAGTGCGCCGAGATAAGATTGACGGAGTATGAGTTTCCTGTCGCGGGTCGTATGGTCGGAGGGGATGTACATCGGTCCGCACCACTTTCAGGCGCAAAGCCGGTATTTCGAGGACTCCTCGCAATTCGTCGTGGCATCGCTACGCCGCGACTACTATGGCTTTCAAGGCTATGAGGTCGACGAGGAAGCCCTTCGCAACGGGACCCTCGCCTTGGTTCACGCCCGCGGTATTTTCCCCGATGCGCTGCTCTTCAAAATGCCCGAATCGGACGCGCTCCCGCCAGCCCGGCCGATCGCCGAAATCTTCCCGCCCGATCGCGACCGGCTCACCGTTTACCTCGCGATCTCAGCTCGGAAACCTTCAGGCGTCAACTGCGCACTTAACGAAAACGCGGCTAACGGCGCCCGCTACGTCGCCCAAACCTCGACCGTTCGCGATGAAGTCAACGGCATCGACGAAAAGCCGCTGCGATTCGGCCGCAAAAACATCTCTCTCGTGCTCGAAAACGAAATCACTCCTCAGATGGTGACGCTCCCGGTGGCCCGCATTCTCCGTTCGGGAAGCGGCCGCTTCGTTTTCGATCCGTCGTTTATTCCGCCGGTGCTCGAAATCAGTTCCAGCCCGCGATTGATGACAGTTGCGCTGCGCCTGATCGAGATTCTGGAAGATAAGAGCGACACGCTCACCCGCAGCCGTGTCTCGAATACCGGGAAGACGGGTTATGCCTCCGGCGAGATCGCGGGGTTCTGGTTCTTGCATGCCGTTAACTCCGGACTCGCGCCGCTACGCCACATGTTCTACTCGACGCACGGGCATCCGGAGGAACTCTACCTCGAGATGGCACGCCTCGCAGGCGCGCTCTGCACGTTTACGCTGGAGTACCATCCGCGCTCCATTCCGGCCTACGATCACCTGCAGCCCGACCGTTGTTTCGAGGCCCTCGACAAACTCATCCGGGTGCTCCTCGAGACCGTATTGCCGACCAACGTCATCTCGATCCCGCTGACCTTCGCCGGCGACTATCTGCATTGCGGAACCGTCACCGATCAGCGCTGCCTCGGTCGGGCCAGCTGGATCTTCGCGATCCACTCGAACGTCGGTGCGGCGGAGTTGATTCGCAAGACGCCGGAGCTGATCAAGATCTGCTCCGAGGAGTTCGTCAAGAAGCTCGTACAACGAGCGCTCCCCGGACTTACGCTCACGCACATGACCGTCCCGCCACGAGCCATCTCAGCTTCGGTTGAGACGCAATACTTCCAGGTGACACGGCAGGGACCCTGCTGGGATCACATCGTCGCCACACGACGTGTCGGTGTGTATGTGCCCGGCGAGTTCGTTGAACCGAGCATCGATTTATTGGTTGTTCTCGACGGCTAAAGCAGCATCATTCCGCGATCCGCGAGCCGCCGCACAATCGCACAGCACTCCCGGCGCACAGCTTCCGGATTGACCGCGACTGCCGCCGACAACTGGTCCGCGATCTCGGCGAGCGTGAGCTTGCCCGTACAAGATCCGATGAACTCCGCGACCTGCGGCTGCAGCGCGAGCACATACGGGAAGCCTTCAGCGACGTGCAGATCGAGTGATGACAACCGCCATCCCTCCTCCGCTATGCCGAACTGTTTGACAAGCCGCGACGTTGCGGGCAGGGAGGGGCGCATCGCGAGCAGCGCTTCGTCCGGCATGTGCTCGAGCGCCTCGTGGGTCTCGAAGACATTCCGCAGGAAATCTCCGAACGGCCGCTGCGGCAGTGAGACCATCTCTTCCATGCGGGTCCAGTTACGGCCTTCCCGCCGCCGCAGCATGATGATCCCACCGTGAATCGACTCGACGCCATGCCGGTCGAAGTATTCGAGCCACGTGTCGATCAGCGCGGCTTGTGCGTCCGGATCGCTCAGCTCTTCGCGGTCCTCCTCAACACGCACCAGAGTGTAATCGAGGCTCGATTGCGCGTAGCTCATCATCACCCACGCATCGCAGCCGAGTCCGGCGACCCACTCGGCGATCCGCTCCCGCCAGGGCTGCCCCTTGATCTGCACCCACTCGACCATCATCTGGCAGTAGCCATCCGCAGTCAGATACTCGGGCGCCTGGCGAATCAGCATGCGGCAGAAGCCGTCGAGCTCCATGCTGTTATCGCTGTAAACTCGCCGCACTTTCGGTGTAACGAAGAACGGCGGGTTGGCGACGATCAGATCGAAGCGTTCACCGCACACCGGCTCAAACGCATTGCCCTCGCGAAATTCCAGATTATCGATGCCATTCAGCGCGGCGTTGAACTCACAGAATTGGCGCGCTCGCGGATTGAGATCGGTCGCGATCACGGTGCCACTGTTCTTCGCCGCCGCCAGTCCGATAATTCCATTTCCCGCGCCAAGGTCGAGCGTGCGGCGCACCGGAGACTGAATCGTGAGCTGGTAGCACAGCATCGATGTCGGATTCGGCCAAAGCACAGTCTGCGCCGGTAACGCTCCCGTCTGTGCCACGACATGGTCGGAGAGAATCAGCAGTTCCTGAAACAGAGAGATGCGCACGGTCGAAAGATATCCGTCGCTTGTTTCCACAAGCATCCCACTCTTCAGCAGCAGTTCGAGAATCCGCTCGGGTACCGTCGCACGAACCGTACCTGCATCCACTGGCGATCCTACCCAGAACCACCGAAACAAAGTATGCAATGGGGCGGGGGAGAGCGACCGCCCCACGAGTGAGAGCTTCAGCAGGTGCATCTTCGGATTCTCGATGCGGCCGAAATACCGGAGCAGCGAATCGGTGTTGTATCCCGAATCGCGCAAATAAATCCGAAGTTCCCTATTTTCGTCGCGGGTCAACGTCTGCAGCATGGCGGGAGTTTACGGTAACTCTCAAGTATAGGATGCCGCCGATGCTAAATTGAGTTAGCTGAATGGATTTCAATTCGACTCCAGCGCCCGCGCCGCCCCGGTCAAATCTTTGGTATTGGGTGATCGCGCTCGCCTTGGCCGCCGTGCTGCTCTATTATTCGCTGCGCGGCATTGATTGGACACAGGTTTGGGCGACCCTCAAAGCCACGCGGCTCGACTACGTCGGCTGGATGGTGGTGGCAACCACGGTGTCACTTCTGCTGCGCGCATTTCGCTGGTGCGTCCTGCTGCGTGCCGGAGGCGAGGTCAGCTTTCCGACCGCCTTCTGGGCGACCTGCGCCGGGTATTTCGGCAACAGTTACCTCCCCGCTCGCGCCGGCGAGCTGATCCGCACCATGGCCGTCGACGCGGAGACTGGAATCGGACGCGCCTTCGTATTGACCACTGCTCTCTCCGAGCGAATCACGGATGCCATCGCGCTCGTCTTGATCAGCTCTCTCGTTCTGTTGACCCTGCCCGTGCGTCCTGGTTGGTATGCCACCGCAGCCAAGCCATTTGCGATCATCGGATTCTGCGGAGCGATCGGCATCGCAGTGCTGCCCAGGCTCGACCGCCTCTGGCACGCGCTGCTCGCCCGCGCTCCGGTTCCCGAACGTTTCCGCGGCGCGCTGACGCACATCCTCGAGCAAATTCTCAATGGCCTGCGCTCATTTCACGACTCACGCCGGCTCCTGACGTTCCTCGCGCTGACAGCCGTGATCTGGTTCATGGATGCGGTCGGCACCATCCTCGCAGCCAAGTCGCTCAACATGACTTTGCAATTGCCCGTCGCTTACCTTCTGCTGACCGGACTCGGGCTCGGCAGCGCGCTGCCGTCGACTCCTGGATTCGTGGGCATCTACCAGTTCGTCGCCGTAGAGGTCCTGACCCCGTTCGGCTTTCCTCGCAACTCGGTGATCGCTTTGACACTCCTGCTGCAGGCGTTGAATTACGTGAGCACCGGAATCTGGGGCATGCTTGCCCTGGTGCGCTTCCGCAAACGTAAACCGGCGCCGGTGCTCAGCTCGTAACCCTGCAAGGGGCTGCCGATGCGATTGTTACCCTCAATTTAGTGGTGTCGCGGGTACTCTTTATTTTTGGGACCAGGCCGGAAGCGATTAAGCTCTGTCCGGTGATTCGCTTTTTCCGTCAGGAATGCGATTCCAATTTCGACGTCCGAATCTGTGTAACAGCTCAGCATCGTGGCATGTTAGACCAGGTGCTCGAAGTTTTTCAGGTGGAGCCGGACCACGATCTGAACGCCATGCGTCCGGGACAGACGCTCACTTCGGCCACCAGCCTGATTCTTGCTCAACTCGAGCCGGTGCTGAAATCCGAACGGCCGGATCTGGTGATCGTGCAAGGCGATACGGCATCGACGTTATGCGGGGCACTGGCTGCGTTTTACGCCGGCATCCCCGTGGGTCACGTCGAAGCCGGGCTGCGCACCGGAGATCTCCGGCAGCCCTTCCCTGAAGAGATGAATCGAGTCGTAGTCGGCAGGTTGGCGGCAATGCACTTCGCGGCAACCCCGTGGGCCGCTTCCAATCTGCGCGCCGAGGGTGTCGACGAACAGCGTATCGTGGTTACCGGCAATACCGGAATCGATGCTGTTCTGTATGTCCGGGATCGCCTGGAGCGCGGCGAAATCGCGGGTTCGGCCTGCCCGGACACCGACCCGAATCGCAAATTGATCGTCGTCACCGCACACCGCCGCGAGAGTTTTGGGCCAGGCTTCGAACAGATCTGCATGGCCATTCGCCAGATCGCCTGTCTTCCCGAAGTTCAGATCGTCTACCCCGTCCACCCTAATCCGAACGTAGCCGGACCCGTGCATCGCCTGCTCGGGGATCACCCCCGGATCCGGTTAATCGAACCGCTCGATTACGTTTCCTTTGTCGACCTGATGCGCCGGTCCTACCTGTTACTCACCGACTCCGGCGGCATCCAGGAAGAAGCGCCCTCGCTTGGCAAGCCGGTTCTCGTGTTACGGGAAAAGACGGAGCGCCCGGAGGCCGTCGAAGCCGGTACCGCTACCCTCGTCGGGACCGATGTGCGGAAAATTGTCGATACCGCAACGATGTTGATCCGCGATACCGGCGAGTACCAGCGCCGGCAGAAAATCCACAATCCCTATGGTGACGGTCAGGCGAGTGGTCGAATGGCCGATTTCCTGCATCGTCAGCAGCTGCCTCTGAACGCGTCGTAATGGCGTCGGCGGACGCTGTCAACTTAAACCGCTACAGCGAGTTGCGAGCAATCACGGGAATCGGCTGATCACTTAAGTTAGTTTACGTTAGTAGCTAATCGTGATCGCGCTCGCGAGCGTGTTAGACTGCGTATTCAGCTTTTCTTTTGCGCCTCTTTTACCTGGTTTTGGTGAACCAGGTAACGCCGCCTGACTATGGTCAAGATCTTCAAAGTGTTCGTACCCGTAAGTGTACTTGCGCTTCTGTTGTTTGAAGCGGTCCTTCTTTACGGGTGCTACATTGCGGGTCTTTTCGTGGCTGAACTGGGGTTGGAGAGTCCATCCTTTGCCCAGATTTTTCTGATGGATCAGAACGGCTGGTTGCGCATTCTGATCGTTGTGATCACGATCATCCTGGGGCTGTACTTCAACGATCTCTACGAAAATATCCAGGTAAGATCCGGGATCCAGTTGATCCAGCAAATCTGTTTTGCGGTCGGCGTTGCCTTCTTCACGCAGGCGTTCATGGGCTACCTGGTTTCGGGCTGGATCGTTCCGCGTTACACGATGCTGCTGGGTAGTATGCTCGTGCTGCTCGTGATCCCGCCTTTTCGCATTCTGTATGCAAAGCTTGCCTTGGAGTCCCTTGGCGCGGAGCAGTTGCTGTTCCTTGGATCCTCACATACTCTTCGCCAGATCGCTGAGGGCATTCAGGAAAAACCCGCGATGGGTCTGAGGATCGTCGGCTATCTCGACGACGATGATTCCGCTGACAACCCAATCACCGGTTTGAAGCGCCTCGGCACCATCAGCGATCTCGGCAGCCTCGATCCGCGGCCGCGGCGCATTGTTGTCGGCCTGACGGAACGCCGCAACCGGCTGCCGGTCCAGAAACTCCTCGAACTGCGCTTCTCGGGAATTCGCATCGAGGAAGCCACGCAGCTCTATGAGGCCGTTTTCGGACGTGTCTGCACGCGCGAATTCCGGCCGAGCCAGCTGGTGTTTTCCCAAGAGTTAGGCCCGCGACCTGGAAGCCAGACCGTGCAGGATGTGTACTGCTTTGTGGTTGCGGTGATCCTGATCATTTTGACCTCTCCCCTGATGGCGATCGTCGCGCTTGCTGTCCGGCTGACCTCGCCCGGGCCGATTCTCCTGCACCAGAAACGCGTCGGCCGCGGCGAGAAGGTGTTTACCGTTTATAAGTTTCGTTCGATGTATGCCAATGCCGAAGCTCGCACCGGTGCTGTCTGGGCGACTCGCAACGATCCGCGAATCACACCTGTCGGGCGCGTCATCCGCCGGTTGCGTTTAGACGAACTACCGCAGCTCTTCAACGTGCTCAAGGGTGAAATGGCGATTGCCGGTCCGCGTCCCGAGCGTCCGGAATTCGTCAACACGCTCAGCGAGAAGATCCCCTACTATCGGCAAAGGCACTGCGTCAAGCCCGGTATCACCGGCTGGGCTCAGATCAATTACAAGTACGGCGATACGATCGAAGACACGATCGCCAAGCTCGAATACGATCTTTACTACATCAAGAACATGTCGGCATCGCTCGATGCGTACATCTTCTTTCACACCATCAAGACGATGCTCTTGTCCCGCGGCGCTCAGTAGGCCTCACGATTATCCCAGCAGCGCCCGCGCCAGGCGCGAGAGTTCCGTCACATTGTGGAGCGCTTCCATGACCTCGACGCAGACCACGTATCCGTCCTCCGCTGGACGGCAGTAGACGACCTCGCCCAGTGAAAGCGTGTCGTTCGCCTCAATCTTCACCGGCTTTCCGATCGCTACGTGATTCGGCAGCTTCAGATGGATCTTGGGACCCTCGAGTTCCAGCACGGGACAGTTCCGGGAGACTTCCGCGTCTTCCAGATTCGTAAATTGGGCAACCGTCTCCATGCCCGTCTATCGGCTGAACCAGTGAAAGACTTTAGACCTTCACGGCCTGTGGCCCGAAAAAATCATGCTGCTCTAGAAAATCACCTTCAATGCCAATTGCAGGATCCGTGGCGTGGTCGCGGTCGTGATCCGGCCATAATTCGCGGCGCTGACATTCCCGTTCGGATTGCCGAAATTGGCGTGGTTCAGGATGTTGAACGCCTCTCCGCGGAACTGCAGGCGGATGCTCTCCACCAGCGGGAAATCCTTCAACAAACCCATATCCAGATTCTGCCGCGACGGCCCGAGCAGCACGTTGCGGCCGATACTGCCAAAGGTCCCTTTTGCGTTGGCCACAAATGCCGCGGTGTTGAAGTACTGGTTCAGCCACGCGCTCTTCGGCCGGCTCGAGTTGTCGAGATGCCAATCCCCGATTACGTCCGCCCGGTCGTTGTTGATCGCGCTACCTGAGTTGTCTTTGCCTGAGGTGATGTTGAAGGGTGTTCCCGACTGCAAATTTCCGATCCCGTTTATGGTCCAGCCGCCGAGCACCTCTCGGACCAGCCGCGGCTGGTTGCGGAGCCCCGGCATCCGCCAGATTGCCGATGCTACGAACCGGTGAGGAATATCCTGCACCGAGAGCCCCTTGTCGAACGAGAAGTCGTACGGATTTGTCGCCGCCGCCGAGTCGCCCGACGCGTTGTCGATCGACTTCGCCCACGTGTAGCTCGCCAGCACCGTCAACCCGTGCGACATGCGCTTGTTGGCCGTCAACTGCATCGCATGATAGGTTGAGTTCGCCGCGCTCAGCATGTCCGTGATCGTACTGAACGTCGGATAGTAAGCCCGTCTCTGGTCCGCTGTCGACCCAGCCGCGCCATACACAGTCGGATTCAACTCGTTTTGCATGAAGAGGTGATTCCCCTTACTCCCGACATATGCTCCCTGCAGCAGCCACGATCCAAACACCTGCTGTTGCAGTGTAAAGTTCCACTGCTGAATGCGCGCGTCGCGGAAGTTCGGATCCCATTCGGTGACGTTCAGCGGCAGCAGGAACTTGTAGCCGGCAATCTCCTGCGATGTCGTGGGTGCCTGGAACGGGAACGGATTCCCGGTATCCGAATACGGATTGGCGAGTCCGCCCTTGGGATTCGTACCGGTCAATTTGAGCGAGAACGGCTGGTTGTTCGATACCTGGTTATTGGCCTGCTGGCGCGCCTGCGAGTAGAAGATTCCGTATCCGCCGCGGATACTCGTCTTGCCATTCGCGAATGGCGCGTACGCGAACCCGAACCGCGGCCCCCAATTGCCGTAGTCATTGCGCACCGTCGACGCGGGAACTCCCGGATCGCCCGGGAACACATAGCTCAAGGGCGCGTTCGGAAACAGCTTCGACTGCTGCCCCAACCGGACCTGCGCGAAGCGGTTGTCCGGATCCGAGAACGGGAAGTACGGGTCGAACCGCAGCCCCAGGTTGAGCGTGAGCTTGCGCGTAATTTTCCAGTCGTCCTGGGCAAACATCCCCAGTTCCGTATTCTGCGGATGGTTCGTATCCGGCGCGATCTGTGTAAATGTCGCCAGCCGCCCGATCAGGAAATCCGACGCCGCATTGCCCGTATTCGTCGCCGTGAATGTCACGAGCGGATCGGTTTCGAAATTTTCGGCGAGGCTCAGCAGGTTCCGGCGGATGTCCGCGCCGAACTTCATGTAATGCGATCCCACCATCCAGTTCAGCCCTTCGCTGAACTGCAAGCTCTTGCGATAGTGGTGCAGCGGATAGCGTGCCTGCGGCTCGAAATAGCCGGTTACCAGCGTGTCGAAGCCGACCTGTGGATCCTCGGCAGCCCGTACAAACCCGGCGCCGAAATCCTTCCAGCCCTTGTTCCCTGGCACGATCGGCACCTGGTCGCGGATAATGTCGTTGAAACCGAAGGTTAGCGTATTCACCAGCCGCGCCGAAAGAATGTAGGTATCGGTGACCGCCAGGTTCCAGTTCCGATATTGAATCAGCGCCAGGAATCCAGGGAGCGTGATGTTGTTGACCGATTGGTTATTCTCGTTGCGATTGTAGAGCAGTCGCGCCGAGAGCCGGTCGTTATCGCGAATCACATGGTCCACCTTGGTCACCACCTGGTCGTCGGCCGTCGATTGATTGCTCGCGAAGGTGTAGATCCCGTTCGGACTGTTCGGCAGCGGCACGAAGGCGTCCAGGAATTTCTGCGAAATCGGGCTGATGCGGCTGGCAGGAATGATGTTGCCGGTAAAGTTGCCGCCCAACGGATCCTTGAGCTGTGCCTTGATCGTCGAGAAGTCGCCGTCGCGTTGCGCCGGGGTCAGGACGGTCGGCGATAGAGCGTTGGGCGTACTCTTCTCGCGAGTCCCCTGAAAAGACAGAAAGTAGAACGTCTTGTCGCGCCGGATCGGACCGCCCACGGTTCCGCCGTACTGATTTCGCCGGAACGGCGGTGTCGTTAAGGCGAAGAAGCTGCGGGCGTTGAAGATCTCGTTGCGCAGGAACTCGAACGCTGTCCCATGGATCCGGTTCGTGCCTGAGCGGGTCACCGCATTCATCAGCGCGCCGGCATTGCGTCCGCGATCGGCACTGAAAGCATTGGTCTGCAGGCTGAATTCCTGCAGTGCATCGGGATTCGGAAACACCGAAGGCGTGTTGAAGTAGGGATCGTGGTTGTCCGCGCCATCGAGCGAATAGTTATTCGTATTCGGCCTCGACCCGTTAATGGATAGCGAATCGTTTTGCTCCTGTCCGGCGGTAACCGTCCCACCCGCCCCCGCTACCAGATACTGTAGCTGCAGAGCATTCCGTCCGTTCAGCGGAAGTTCGGTGATGCGCTCCGAATCGATTACCTCGCGCAGCGTCCCCGACCGTGTCTCGACCTGCTCGGTCTCCGCGGTCACCTGCACGCTTTCATTTACTGCGCCGACCTGCAGATGGATGTCGATCCGCCGGTTCTCGTCCACCGAAACTTCGACGCCCCGCTGCACGAACTTCTTGAAGCCTTGCATCTCCGAGGTAACGCTATACACGCCAATCGGAAGCTGGGAGACGATATAGCTGCCGTCCGTTTCGCACTTTGCCTGCCGAACCAGGCCTGTCTGTTCGTTGCTCACAATCACTACGGCCTGCGGTACAGCGGCGCCGCTCGCATCGACAACCGACCCGAAGATCGTTACCGAACCTTGTCCGAACGCAGCGGTCGACAAGAAAAAGAACACCCAAGCAAGACGTAACATTTGCGTGAATATATATCACACACCCGCGAACTACTTCGCGAAGTAGCCGCTGACATCGAAGAGCATGTCGGTTGGATTATTGACGTATACGCTGATGCCGCCGTTGTTGCCGGATGGCACGATGGCGGCATTCGATACCACGGTGCCGTTGTAGGAATTGAGCGTCGAGGCGTTGGGTCTGCTGCTGCCCGTAGGCCACGTCGTCAGTACGCCAACCGGTCCGGCGGGCACGACGGTGAAGTTCAGCGAGTACGCCCCCGCTGCGGCTGGGATCTGGCAGACGCTCGAACTCACCGGGAATGAACGCTCTGTGCCTGCCACCAGGGATGCCGGGCCGAATGGCCCGGTAAAGCCCGCCGCTGAGCGAGTGTCCGCGATCCGGCAAGGTGTTACCGGATAGTAATTCAGTCCTGAGGCCTGCGGCGGCGCGAAGTAGCCATTGATGTCAAACACCATATCGGTCGCATTATTGACATACACGCTGATGGCGCCGTTGTCGCCCGCGGGCACGATCGCCGCATTTGCCAGGACCACGCCCGCATACGAATTCAACGTGGACGCATTGGGCATCGGCCGTCCTGTAGGCCACGCCGTGAGTACACCGAGCGCGGAGGGCGGGATCACCGTGAAGTTCAAGGAATAGGCTGCGGCATTCGCCGGTATTCCGCAGGAACTTGCTGTAACCGGAAAAGATCGCGCTACGCCGGGCACCATCGCTGGCGGTCCGAAGGGTCCAGGGAAGCCGGCGGCAACCCGTGTGTCTGCGATGCGGCATGGCGCCACCGGATAAAACTGGAGTCCGGAAGCTTCGGGGGGAGCGAAATAGCCGGTGATGTCGAACAACAGGTCTGTCGTGTTGTTCACGAAGACATTGATTGCGCCGCCGGTGCCGGCGGGCACGATTGCGGCGTTCGCCGTCACCACCCCGGTATAGGAATTTAAAGTGGACGTGTTCGGCATCGGTTGCCCGGTTGGCCAGGTTGTCACGAGGCCGAGCGGCCCCTTCGGAAGCGCGGTGAAGTTCAAGGCGTAAGCACCCGCATTGGCGGGGATTCCGCAGGGACTCGATGGCACCGAAAAAGTTCGAGTCGTGCCCGCCGCCAGTGCCGGCGGACCGAACTGGCCCGTGAACCCGGCTTCCATGCGCGTGTCTGCGATCCGGCAGGGGGTTACTGGATAGAATTGCAGTCCGGTGATCACGTTGCCGGCGAAGTTGGCCGATTGATTGGCGGTCACGTTGGAGAATGTGATCGGACCGCCGAAGCTATAACCGATGCGCGAGGGTGCGATCGTGTAAGTTCCGCCGAGCAAGACGCTGATCGAATAGTTCCCCGCGGCATCGGTCGTCGTCGTCGTGGCGAGGGATCCGTTAACGTTGATCGTCGTCCCGCTCAGTCCCACACCCGACGCGGTTACCCGTCCCGAGATGGTGGCCATTGGGGTCGACACTACCGTCACTGTGGACATCGCCGATGTCACACCGGGCGCTGTCGCAGTCAAGGTGTAAGATCCGGACGCGGGAAAGTTAAGAGTGCTGAAAGTGGCTACTCCACTGGTCGCGTTCAAGCTGGAAGAGATGCCGGCGGGCGATGATGTCAAGGTGATGGGCACCGTCGAACCGGAGACCAGGTTGCCGTTGATGTCCTGAACCTGGACCGCGACGGTGACGGGCGATCCCGCCATGGTGCTGGTGGGGACACTGCTGAACTTCAACTGCGAAGCCGCCAGCGCAATCGGTTTGCCCAGCATCACGCCGACCCGGCTTCCGTTCAGGTCGATGACCGCCACATCCGCGACTCCATCGCCGTTGAGATTTCCCGCCGCTACGAAGAAGGGTGTTCCTGCCGCTGGATACGTGACCGGCGCCTGGAAAGTCCCGTTGCTGTTGCCATGAAGCACGCTGATATTGCCGCCCGTACCCGACGAAGGACCGAAGTTGGCGACCACCAGGTCCGCAACGCCGTCCGCATTGAAGTCGCCGATATCGAGGCTCTCCGAATTGACGCCAGCCGGATAGTTGACGGCGTTCTGGAATGTGCCATCACCGTTGCCCAGCAGGATGCTGACATTTCCGCTGTCGAGATTCGCAACTGCCAGGTCGGGCTTGCCGTCCCCGTTGAAATCGGCGCTCGCGACCGAATAGGGATTGTAGCCAGCGGCATATGTGCGCGGCAACTGGAAATTCGCGTTGCCTGTTCCCAGGAGCACCGAAACTCCAGCACTGCTCGTAACCGCGAGATCGGCTCTGCCGTCCCCGTTGAAGTCTCCTACGAGAATCGATTCGGGAGAATTTCCCACCGGCATGCTCGATGCCGTGGAGAAGTTGCCCGTACCCGAACCGAGAAGCAGGCTCACGCTATTGCCACCGCTATTCGCGACTGCGATGTCGAGCGCACCGTCATCGTTGAAGTCTCCCAAGGCCAATGAATATGGAGTATTGCCGACCGCATAGTTGCGTGCGCCGAAGAAGCTCCCGTCGCCCCGATTCCCCAGCACGCTGACCGAGCCGCTCCAGTTCACCACGATCAACTCTGGCGCCCCGTCGCCGTTGATGTCGCCGAGAGCTACAAAACACGATCCGGCGGCAGTCGGATACGTTGTCGGTTTTTGGAACGTTCCATTGCCGTTCCCCAGGTACACGCTTGCGCTGCCGGTATAGCTTGGATACCAGCCGGAGTTAGCCACAATCAGATCCGCTTTGCCATCGCCATTCACATCTCCGATGGCGACCGCATAAGATCCGTAGCTATTGCTGGAGCCCGTAAATGTATCCAGACCGACGCTCGGAACCGTAGTGACCTTAATCGTCACTACGGGCGAGGCGCTGCCGCCGAAAATACTACTCCCGCTATAGAGTGCTTTAATCGAACGGTTGCCCGTCGCAAGCGACGTGGTGCTCATGGACGCCACTCCGTTGATCAACGGTCGCGTGCCCAGCAGAGTCGCGCCATCGAAAAACGTAACTGAGCCATTGGCCGTTCCTGGCGTGACGAGCGCGGTAATCGTCACCGGTTGCCCGAACAGGATAGATGCGGCCGAGGCTCGGATATCCGTCGTAGCCGGAGTGCTGCCGAGTGGATTGAGCACCGTATTGTTTAAATCCTGAATTACCTCGCGGGCGCCGGGTTTTTCGGGTGTAGCAGTGAAGACGATCAGTTCGCCGTCCAGATCGATTGCCACAATCATGCGATCGAACGCAGCCAGCAGGAGCGGCGACGCAGTCGATAGAAAGGAATATCCGCGGCCGAAGCTTCCATCGCCCTTGCCGGAGTCTACGCGAACCTCTTGGCCACTGTGTCCGACAAGATCGGGGAGCCCGTCTCCATCCAGGTCGCCGGCGATGACAAACGCGTCGTGAGCCGCCGGGACCCGGACCTCGAACCGCGCCGAGCCATCGTTCAGCATTGCTGTCAGGGTGCCGTCGATTTGATTGAAAATCGCCAGATCAGGTGCGCCGTCGGCGTTGAAATCCGTCGCGACCAGGCTGACCGGACCGTGACCCGCGGCAAAGCTCGCCGGCGGCCCGAACCCGCCATGACCGTCGCCGAGCAGCACCGACACATCGTTTGAAGCGAAATTGGCGGTGGCCAGATCCATCACGCCATCGTCATTGAAATCGACGGCCACCACCGCGTGCGGCGCGTAGCCGGTCGGGATCCGAATTGCTGCCTTGAATACACCGTCGCCGCTGCCGAGGAGGATCGAAATATCGTTGCCGTCCTGGTTCGCAATCGCCAGGTCGGGAATGCCGTCGTGGTTGAAATCTCCAACGGCAATCGAGGCAGGATGAGCGCCGGCCGCGGCGTAGCGCGCTCTCGAGAAGTTTCCGCTCCCGCGATTCAGTAGAACGGCAATGCGTCCGTCACTGCTCGCGATCGCCAGGTCATCCAGCCCGTCGCCATTGGCGTCAATTACGGCGACCGCGGACGGAACAAAGCCTTCCACGCGATACAACCGGCGATCCACTTCTCGCGGAATGCCCGGCTCTCCATCTTGGAAATGGATCATACTGACACCGGCTGAACTCCCGAGAATCAGGTCCTCGCCACGGCCATACAAGGAGCCCCGAGCAACGAAGCTGGCATGAATGCCGGTGGCTAGAGAGGCGGTCGGCGCAAGATGAATTGCCGGGCGTGCGGGTACGGCGAAGTGAAAGGGGTCGATAATGGGCTCGCCGATTCCCCATCGCGTGGCGCGAACTGTGTGCGGTCCCGCGCTGAGCGCGGCTAAGGAAAGGGTCGCTTTCCCCGACGCATCGGTGCAAACTGTGCCAAGGTCAGTTCCCGAATCGGCAAGGTGCACACGAGTCCCCGGCGGGGCTTCGATAATCAGCTGATCAGAAGAACCTGGCGAAACAAACATGCGCGGCGATGCCGCGATCGCGCCGCCAGAGATAGCCAGGCAGAAAAGTCCGGCAAGCGCAGTTTTGTTCATACCGTGGGTAGGTGTTGCATGTCACAGTTTACAAAAGTGCCGAGAAGATTCGCCATCCACAAACGATAACTTTACATTCAAATCTTCTGGCCCGAGGACTTCGGCGGCGGTTGGAGCGAGATCTGGCTGGCGACCGTGATAAACTGCTACATACGCTAGCTTCTGAGAGCATGCACCGGCGGGCTCTGCCTCAATAAACGAGCCGCGCCTGCGCTCGATGCATAGATCTTCTTCCATACTGTAAAACGATTATGTTGCTGTCCCGTGGCGCTCAATGACCGGTAAGCCGTGCGACTTCTCTATCTGGCGACTCATGAACCCTGGCCGCTGAATACGGGTGCGCGTTTACGCGATTACCACCTGGCCCGCGAACTTGCGCGCCGCGCCGCCGTGACCTACGCCGGGGTGAGGAACGAAGCCGATCGGGAGTCGCTTGCGCCGCCGGCCGACGCCGCTTTCGAGCGTGTCGTCATGCTCACGAAAGAGCCGAGTTACAGCCCAGGGAAAATCCTACGCGGGATGCTCGGTCCTGTACCCGTCACCGTGTTGAACTTCTGGTCTGAAAACATGCGCAGACAGATTGAGTCTCTGCTGCGTGAAGGCTCGTTCGACTCGGTTCAGATCGAAGGGGTCCATTTTGCTCCCTATATTGATCTAATCCGTGACGCCGCTTCGCGGCCCGCCCTCATCGCCGACTGGCACAACATCGAATCCGAGGTGATGCGGCGGTACGCGGAGAAAGCGTCGATCCCGCGCAAAATTGTGGCCCGGCGTACCGCGGCACTGATCGAGCGCACGGAACGGCAACTGCTGCACGCAGCGGATATCTGCACTGTCGTCAGCCAGCGCGAGTGCGACGAAGTCCGGAACAAATTCGCCGGCAGGAGCGTTGCAGTCATTCCGAACGGGGTGGATGCCGCTGCCCATAGCGAGGCTGAAATCCGTGCCGTTGCCCTGAGGTTTCCGGTCTCGATCGAGGGCCCGTACCTTCTGTTCGTCGGTTCCATGGATTATCACGCCAACATCGATGGTGTCGAGTGGTTTGTCACGTCCGTATGGCCGGCGCTGGTGAAACGCGTGAGCGGTTTAAAACTGGTGATTGTTGGCCGGGATCCGGCACCGCAAATCCAGGCGCTCCAGAGTCCCGACGTAGTGGTTACCGGGACCGTGGAGGATGTCCGGCCCTATTACCTGCGCGCCTCGGCCGTGATCGTCCCTCTGCGCGTCGCGAGCGGCACCCGGCTCAAGATCCTTGAAGCCATGGCGGCCGGGGTTCCGGTGGTCTCCACGCGGATGGGCGCGGAAGGGATCGAGGCTACCTCCGGTCAGGACATTCTGCTCGCGGATACCGAACGGGAAATAGCCGAATCTGTACAAACGCTTCTGCAAAACCGTCCGCTCGCGGAGTCGATCGCAGCTGCCGCCAGAGACTTGGTCCGGACGAAATACGACTGGTCGCTGGTCGGTGAACACCTGCTCGCGATCCATTCCGAGATGGCGGCGCACCGCCGGTCAACCCGCTAAGCGCGGCAAGAGCTGATTCCGCAATACACTAAGGCGATGACTTTTACAGAGCAATTTCTCGACGAAGCGATTGCTGTTATCCGTGGTCTGGACCGTAGCGCGATCGACAAACTCGTTTCGTTGCTGGTGGCTACCCGCGGCGACGGAGGAAGGCTGTTTATCTTAGGGGTGGGCGGCAGTGCGGCCAATGCATCGCATGCAGTGAATGACTTCCGCAAAATTGCCGGCATCGAAGCATACGCGCCGAGCGATAACGTTTCGGAGTTGACGGCGCGGACCAACGACGAAGGTTGGGCGACGGTATTCGAGGCGTGGCTTCGCGTCAGCCGGCTGGCCGCCAAAGACATGCTGCTCGTGCTCTCGGTCGGAGGGGGCAACCTGGAAAAACAGGTGAGTCCGAACCTGGTTACCGCGCTCCAGTACGCGAAATCGTTAGGCGCCAAGGTCGGCGGCATCGTGGGACGGGATGGCGGCTATACAGCTCAAGTGGCGGATGCCTGCGTGCTGGTTCCGGTCGTCAACGCCGCGCACATTACGCCCCATTCGGAAGCCTTTCAGGCGGTTGTCTGGCATCTGCTGGTCTCCCATCCCGAGCTCAAAGCCGCGCAGACGAAATGGGAGGGCGTGCGTTGAGCGCCCGCCGCGCCGTCTTTCTGGATCGTGACGGCGTGCTCAATCTTGCGGTGCTTCGGGAGAATAAGCCCTATCCACCCGCGAGCGTGTCTGAGATGAAAATCGTACCCGACGCGCCGGACTGCCTGGCGCGTTTGCGTGATGCGGGCTATGTTCTGATCGTCGTCACCAACCAGCCTGACGTGGCGCGAGGGACGCAGTCACGGCAGGCGATTGAGGAGATGCACGCAGCGCTCTCCTCCGCCATGCCTCTCGATGCCATCTATGTCTGCGTTCACGACGGCCCCGATGATTGCAGCTGCCGGAAGCCGAAACCGGGCATGCTCCTCGCCGCTGCGGCGGACTGGGGAATCGATCTGGCGCAGAGTTTCATGATTGGCGATCGCTGGCGGGATATCGATGCCGGCGCGAGTGCCGGATGCCGGACAGTGTTTCTCGATTTCGGCTATGCGGAACGGGGACCGGAAAGGCCTCCCTCGATTACGGTCGGCAGTTTGCGCGAAGGGGTCGCCTGGATTCTGGAGGAATCAGGCCTCGGCGATGCAGGCGGCAAATAACTCTTCGTAGCGATCGACGACTTTCGGCGTCGAGAACTGTTCCACCATGCGTCTTCGCGCAGCCGCTCCCATGCGCACTCTGGCCGCGGGATCATTGAACAGACGCACGAATCCCGCCGCGATCGACTCCTCGTTTCCCAACTCGGTCACCATGCCTTCTTCCTCATTCGCAACCAGTTGCGTATGCGCGGGGATGTTGCTGACCACGGCGGGAAGCCCCGCCGACATGGCTTCGATCAGCGAACAAGGCAGACCCTCGATGGCGGAAACCAAGGTGAAGACATCGCCTGCCTGCAGCCAGTTCAAGACACCCTTTGCATCCAGCCGTCCGGTCATGATGACATTGCGGTCGAGCTTCAACGTGGAAACCAGCTGTGTGATCTCATTCCGTAGCGGGCCGTCGCCGACCAGAACCAGAACCGCGTCCGGACGCTCCTGGACCACTCGTGTAAAGGCTCCCAGGAGCCAGGGCAGTTCCTTTTGCGGATCCAGACGGCCGACGAACACGCCGAGCGGCGCCTGCGGATCCACCTTCAGCTGTTTGCGCAGCTCCAGACGCCGCTCTGGAGAGCACGGTTTGAAATGATCCGTATCTACGGGATTGGGCATCCAGCCGATGCGCGCGCGATCGAAACCGACCTCCAGCGCCTCATCCACCATGCCCGAATTGAGAATCAGAATCCGTGACGCCCAGCGGCGCAGAAAAAATAGTTCCAGCCGCCCGATGAACGAATCCCTCATCTTGAGAATGAACGTGCTGCAGGAAAACTTCATCACGATCGGCTTCCCCAGCAGCCGGGCGATCGGCAGCCCGAGGACCAGTTGCAGCCCCTGCATGAGGAAATACGCGACGTCGTAGTTCTTTCGCTCCGTGATCAGCGACCTTGCGACGCCCAGTGTATAGACCGTGTTCTGCCAGCGCGTCGATCGCCCTTGTCCATAAATCCGCACCCGCAGCCCCATCGCATCCACCCACTCGCCCACTGCCGGCATGGGAGGACCGCCGCCGCAGACAATCCTTGGCCGGTACCCGCGTTTTTGCAATTCGGAGGAGATCAGCTGGGCCTCCACCTCCGAGCCGCCAAGTACCGGCGGATAGGAGTGGCAGACCAGGATATAAGAGATCGGATGAACCGCCGGTAAACCCTGAGACATTACACTTTGCCACCTGGCAGAATGACTGTGGAGCCAAACGGCAGGTTCATGCGGAACCACATCCGCCCGGTGTTGCCCGGCTCGCGACTTCCATTCTTCGATGAGCTGGATGGCTTGGACGATGCAACTGCCGAGCCGTACGTGGATGCAACTTTAGAGCGTAACATGCGAAGCGCCAATCGCGATCACGAGGGATCCAAAGCTGCGCCGCGTGCGACCACAGGGCGTTGTGACCGCCGCAGCTTCTGTTTCAACCAGTAACTCAAATGAGCGAATGAGATGCCCTCGAGTTCCATCATTAATGCGAGTGGCGAGTGAATCGAACTGATCCCAAACCTCGGAATATCGAAAAGTGAGGTCTGCCGGTCCACAAAACCTCCGTGCGCGGAAAACAGCGCCCGGTAACCCGCCCGGATCACCATCTGGCGGACTTCTTCTCGAATGTTGTCCAGTCTTCCGAAGGGAAAGGAAAACAGCAGCACCGGCCGTCCGGTCATCTGCTCGAGATCACGCCGCGACTCCTCCACTTCGACCTTCGCCTGTTCCAGGCTCACTGACCCGAGGTCGACATGATTGACCGTATGAGCCCCCACGGAGACACCAAGCGCCGGAAGTTCCACCAGATCCGAAAGGCGGAAGTTTTCGAAACGATGCGGAGACCGGTTCTGATCGTGAATAAAGATTCGCGAAGTATCCACGAAGCCCGAAGAGACAAACGCAACTCCGGGAGAGCCTGCCGCCGCCAGCAATGGCGCGGCACAGGTGCGGACGTCGCGATAACAATCGTCGAAATGGATTGCGACCGAAGTCGCCTCGATCGGCTTCCCCGTCGCGATTCGCTCGACTAAATCTTCCGTCGAAATGTACCGGTAGTATTGGCGCAACGTGACGAGATGTTCGGCAAAACGCCGCGTGCTCGCCGTCAGAGGATCCTGCGAGATATCGTTGACGCGATGATATAGCAGAATGGCGCCACGGCTCTTGTTTTTGCGCAACCTGCGGACCAGCGAATAGAAGCCGCTCCAGAATACCAGCAGATAAGCGGCGGTCTTGATCGCCTGCCGGCCGTCGGAGAGCATCCGCCAATGCGGCAGGCGTTTGGCCAGATCGAGCTTCTGGGCTCGTGTCGGATTAGTATGCGGCTTATGGTTGCCGCCGGGCTGCTTCCACGGACTGGCGGTTCCGTCCGCGATTTGCGTGATCGCCTGAAGCAGGACGGCGCAGCCTTCCTGGTCCAGCTTGGAGCGCAGCGATTCCGGTGTTTCCCTGGCGTGAATGGGAACCGATCCGATTGCGACGACACTTCCTGTATCGAGTCCATCGTCCACAAAGTGAACGGTTACGCCGGCGCTGCTGCAGCCGTCGTACAGTTCCCAAAACCCCGGAGGCATTCCTCGATACTCGGGAACTCTGCCCTTATGCAAATTGATACAGCCGAGTCGCGGAACGGAAAACAGGGAACGCTTGAGGATCCGTGTCCCTAACACCACACCCAGGTCCGCCTGCAGCGAACGCAAAGATTCAATCGCCTTGTCGCTGTTGAGATTCCCCGCCTCGATTACGGGGAAGCCGAACTTCCGGCTCAAGTTGTCTAAGTTATCTTCCGGAAACGCCCGATCGAGTAATTCCCGTACCTGCCGCTGCGGAATGACCTGATCGGCATAGTGTTCTAACTTCTCGCGCAGAGCGTACATTGCGCGGTGAAAGATATAGGAGACACCCTGACGCCGGACATTCCTCTTGAGATTGCGCCAGCGCTGTTGGGTCGGGGAGACACCGGTATCGAGCAGTACCGCCGCCACCTCGACATTTGCGAGCTGGCACACCCGCGCTATGAGCCGAGTGGTGCCTGCGTCGGATCTGCCGATCAAAAATACCAGCTTGAATATACTTCCGGACATACGCTTGTGTAGAGGACGGTACGCTCTCACCGGGCGACGCATGGCGTCCGTCGCGATTGGACAGTAAATCCAGCGAGCTCTTTTTTACTCTAGCGAAGTGGTCTCGACATAGTCCAGTGAAGTGGCAACCGCGAAACTGTCGTTTCCGGGAGGCAATCGGTTAGAGTAGGAAAGAAGCCTTGTCACCCCCCATGGAGACCGTAACCGCTACTGCTCCGCCTCCTGCCCGGGCACTGTTCAAAAGCATGTTGCAGGGGAGCGGTCTGTACATGCTCGCAACCTTGGGCGTGCGGCTTGCCAGTTTCATTCTGGTGCCTGTCGTTACCCGGCATCTGACGACCGCCGATTACGGTGTGATGGATCTGCTCGAGCAGGTCGGCGTCATTACCTCCGTTGTATTGGGGTTGAATTTCTCTTCCGGTCTGGGATTCTTCTACTTCGAGGCCGGCTCGGTGAAGCGGGAGGTCGTCGGCACCACGCTCGCAGGTTCATTAATGCTCGGGGCGATCGCAGGCCTGCTGGCCTTTGTTCTTTCCGGACCGATCGGCAAGGCGGTATTTCATTCGAGCGACTACCAGATCTATCTTTGGTTGATCTTCGCGTGTATGCCTGTCAATTTTCTGCTCGAAGCGGGATTGGGCTGGCTGCGCGTCGAGAATCGCGCCGTACTTTATGCGAGCGCCGTCCTGTTGCGCGTTTGCCTCGTGATCGTCGGCACGCTGACGCTGATCCTCGGCTTCCATCTCAAGATCGGCGGCGTGCTCGGGTCGAATGTTTCGGCGGTGACCCTGACGGCGATTGCGGTGACTGCGACCGCGTTTTACCACTACCGCCCTGCGTTTAACCCGGTGCTCTTCAAACGCATGTTGCGCTTTGCGCTGCCGCTCTGTCTGTCGGCCTGCGGACTCTTCATCATTCACTTCGGCGACCGTTTCATCCTGCCCCGCTATCGGAGTTTCGCGGACCTTGGGATCTACGCGGCGGCTTATAAGTTTGGCATGCTTCTGAGTCCGATTCAGGCGGCCTTCGAATCCTATTGGTGCTCGCAGGTGTTCGGTATCCTCAAGCGTTCCGATGCGCGCAACGTGTTTGCTCGGGTGTTTACCTATTGGCTGGCGATTCTGTCGTTTTGTGCGCTCGGTCTGCTTGTGGCTACGCCCCCCATGCTGCACAAAATGCTGCCGCCTTCGTATTACGGCGCTCTCTCCATCGCGCCCATCGTGCTGGGCGCCTATTACGTCCGGGCGATCGGCGACTTCTTCCGCCACTTGTTTATCGCCAACGGCCTGCCCGCCTATGACGCCACCTGTAACTGGATTACCGCCGGAATTTCATTGGCCTCCTATTTCCTCTTGATCCCCCCTTTTGGAATCATGGGTGCGGCTATCGCGACTCTGGTCACGTTCGCCTTGGCCGGCGTGATGTCGGTGATCTGGAGCCGCAGGGTCTGGCCGTATCATGTAGACCTTGCGCGAGTCGGTAAACTCATAAGCGTGACTGTGGTGCTGAGTGCCATCCATTTTGCGATTCCGTCTTCTTCGTTTTTCATCGATATCGCTGTCGGCGCCGCGCTGCTGGCGGCTTTCCCCCTGATCCTTTGGGTCTGGCGCTTCCCCACACTTTCCGAAAAGGAGTTGCTCCGCTCATCGGTCGCGCGCCTGATGAGATCCCGCGCATGAACCTGAGCTTGCGGCCATACCCGTTCAGCCGGCAGCGCCCGGCGGCCGCTCTGTGCCCCTGAGTACTATGCAGAATTCTTCTAAGATGGAACCGAAGTGGCAGAAGCCCTCCGGACCTGTAACAGGTCCGTATCGGTACCCCTATAACTTACTTCGCGTCCTTTCTTTGCCCTGGTGGACTGCCGTTGCTTTCCTGCATCCCACGGTCGGACGCGATTACGGCATCGGATTCGGAGCCAAGTGGAGCCTGCTTCGCAAGATGTGGCGGAATTCCCACCAGCCCGGCAGCGCGTCGGTCTTCTTCGAGCACGTTTATATCGTGACCAAGCTTCTCGAGGTTCCCCCCTCGGTTGAAGGCGCAGTTGGTGAGTTTGGCTGTTTCAAAGGCATGTCGACCGCCAGCTTGTCGCTTGCCTGCGCGCTTACCAAACGCCGCCTGATCGTCTTCGATTCCTTTGAAGGCCTGCCAGAACCGGACCAGGCGGTCTATAATCTCGCCACCAGTGCCGAGGTCCCTTATGAGCGCGGACAATATGCCGGGGCGCTCGACGAAGTCAAGGGGAACGTAACCCGCTTTGGCGATGTCCGTGTCTGCGAGTTCGTCAAAGGTTACTTTGAGAACACTTTGCCAACCCGGCCCGAATCGGAAAAATTCATTCTCATCTTCGAAGATGCCGATCTGCCGCAATCTGTGCGCAGCGTGTTGTGCGGCGCCTGGCGAAAATTGCAGCCCGGGTGCTTCTTCTTCTGTCACGAGGCGCGAGACCATGAGGTGGTGAACCTGTTCTTCGATCAACAATGGTGGTCTCAGATGATCGGCGAAAAGGCGCCTGGATTTGTCGGTTCTGGATTGGGCATGATGAGCGGCCCGGACTTGAACTGGTGCTGCCTTGGCTTCACTGTACGGCAACCATTTTGAGGCGGCTGGACTGAACTGAAGGAAGCTCGAAAATCGCAAGTTTGCATGGTAGACTGACCCTGAATGGATATCAAATCCGCGGCCGATCTGAAGGTTAAACTGTTTGCCGACGGGGCAGATCTGGAAGGCATGCTGAAGATGTATGCCAAACCCTGGATCAAAGGTTTCACCACCAATCCAACCCTGATGCGCAAGGTCGGGATCTCCGATTACGCCGCGTTCGCGAAACAGGTAGTCGCGGCCATACCGGACAGACCCATCTCATTCGAGGTTTTCTCCGATGAATTTTCGGAAATGGAGCGCCAGGCGCAGGAGATTGCTCGTTGGGGGACCAACGTCTATGTCAAAATCCCGGTGACGAATACGCGCGGCGAAAGTACGCGCGACCTCTGCCGGCGTCTCGCATCGAACGGTCTCAAGCTGAATGTAACCGCACTGCTGACTCTCGAGCAGGTCTGTACGATCGCCAGTGCGCTTGCCGGTGGGCCGCCGGCCTGTATCTCCGTATTTGCCGGGCGTGCCGCCGATGCCGGTGTCGACCCGCTGCCCTTAATGCGTTCCGCTCTGGACATCCTCGCTCAGTACCCGAATATCGAACTCATCTGGGCCAGTCCGCGGGAGCTGTTTAATATCGTGCAGGCCCATTCGATCGGCTGTCATATCATTACCGTCACCAATGACATCCTGGCCAAACTGGATCTTATCGGCAAGGATCTGACCGAGTACTCCCTCGATACCGTGAAGATGTTCCATCGCGATGCGGTCGCATCGGGCTTCGCGCTGTAAACCGCCCCATGAGTCACCAACCGCCCCTGGTCAGTATAGTCATCCCCTGCTTCAACGCGACCCGGTACATCCCCGAGACCCTGAACTCGCTGCGCGCTCAGACCTTTCGCGACTTCGAAACCATCCTGGTCAACGACGGCTGTCCCGATACGGAAAACCTGGAGCGCGTCCTTGAGCCGTACCGTGATGAGATCGTCTACCTGAAGTCGGGTGCGTGGGCTTCCATCTCGGGATCGCGAAATAACGGCATCAATGCCTCGCGTGCCAAATACATCTCTCTGCTCGACGCCGATGACATCTTTGAGCCTGAGTATCTGAGTGTCATGGTCGGAAAACTCGAAGCCGACCCCGGCATTGACCTGGTCTATTCGGACGCGACTTACTTCGGCGGCAGCCCTTGGGACGGACGAACTTTCATGACCATGAATCCCGTCGAGGGCGAGGTCACGCTCGAGAAGTTGATCACTCGCGAGTGTACGATCTTTATCTCGGTGACAGCCCGGCGTGAAAGCCTTATTCGTGCGGGACTGTTCGACACTCAGGTGCGGGGCGGCGAGGACTGGGATCTTTGGATGCGCGTCGTGCGGACCGGCGGCAAGATCGTTTACGACCGGCGTTCGCTGGTCCGCTATCGCGTCCGGATGGGCAGCATGAGTTCCGATAAGCTCGACCTTCTTCGCAACGGTTTGACCGTCTGCCAGAAATATCTCGCAATGTCCGATGTTGCCGGTGAGGAACGGCGCCTGTTCGAAGCCACCGCCGCCCGTTACCGGGCGAACACCGATCTTGTGATGGGGAAGCAGGCGCTTTACGCCGGACGCCGTGCCGAAGCGATTGACTTGCTGTCGCGTGCCAACCAGACTCTCAACGAGACACAGGTGGCGCTGGCGATTGTCGCGCTGCGGCTATTTCCGCGCTTACTGCATTGGTACGTTCGCCGGCGTTATCCGACCGAATACGTATACCTGCATTAAGTTCAGCGCGTCGGCGAAAGCCGGCGATACACGAGTAAATCGTTGGTGACGTCCTCGGTGATATTCGGCGGCCAGAGAGCCAGCGCGGGTTGCAGAAACCCGGGTACCGGCGGATGCAGCGTTTTCACCAGCTCATACCCAAGCGGCCGGATCCCTTCGAAGGACGCATATGAGTAGCCGGTCTGGTTGTAGAGATCGTTGCGCGCCGGCCTGCGCTTGAAGTCCAGCATCCAGTTTTCCCAAACCCGCGAAATCAGAACGTAATCCGGCAGATCCCCGGGGTGTTGCATCAGTGCTCCAAGCGGCCGGTCATCCACGCGGTATCCGAGATAAGCGAGGCGGCTCGACCCCGCCGCCACCCGCCAGGGATTCGCCAGGTTGATGGATTGCGCTTTTGGAATGCCCTGCGCGGCATACTCGATCATCCATTCCGGTCGCTGACGAGCTTGTGCCCAGGCAATATTTGCGTCCCACAGATTTAACCCGACCGCAATGCATAACAAAGCCGCGACCGCGATCCGTAGCGGCGGACGTGTCGCCCACGATAACTCGAGCCCGGCCAGGACCAAGGCGACCGGCAGCGCGGCGAGAATCGTTACAGGAAGGAAAAAGTATCGCGGCATGTAGCCGGCTGTGGCGAAGATCACCGCCAGGTACACGACAAGCGGCGCCCAAGCCCCGGCAAGCGCTTTTGATCGATAAAAGAAGCTGCCGAGTATCGCTCCCGAGACAGCGAGGGTGCCTCCCGGTCCGAGGTTGAAGAGGATGTTCTTGATGCCGTCGTGGATGTATTGAACTCTGGTATATCCGGATGCCGCCCACACGGTTGGGTCCTTGCCCGCTCCAATCGTCCAGAACTTGATATGCGCCAACCATGTCCCTGGCGCGTAGATCACGTTTACGATGCAGTATGCCCCGATGCCGACCAGCAGCGCCGTGCCATAATCCCTCAAAAACTGGCGTCGCAGCGGAAGGTTCATCAGGAAAATGCAGGCGAACATTGCCGCGAACGCCGATGCCGCCTGTTCCTTGCAGGATACCGATGCCACCGCGGCCAGCGAGAGGAGCACGCCCCTCCGGACTGTAAAACCTTCGGCGAGGATCAGGCTGTAAACCGCCGTTGCGAGCGCCAGGCCGGCCATCATCAGACCGTCGGGCTTGGTCACCGCGAATTCGTAAATCAGATCTGGCGCCGTCGCTACACAGAGCACGATTGCGAGCAGCGCCGCCAGCCTGGACTGGCAGGCCCGAGCCAGCGAGCGGCTGTAAATACCGACCGCAACCAATCCCGCCGCCAGGCCGACGAGGCGCGCCACCAGGATCAAGGTCCCCAACTCTTCGAAGGGATGTTTGAACGATGCCAGGAAAGAGGTGCCGGGCTTCGTCAGGTCTCCGGTTACATACCAGTAGCCCAAAAAGGGCGCGTAGAACGGAGCATACACAATGCTCGGCAGCGGACCCCATTTGTGGAACGCGGTGCCGTGCGTATATACGAACATCAGCGTTTTGACTGGTTCGTAAGACTCGGTCAGCTCATCCCCGACATTCGGCAGCAGAAGTCCCAGGATTGGAGCGGCATAGGACGCCAGCAGAAGACAAGGGATCAGGATGTGCCAGTTGCTCTGCAGTCTGCGGCTCATAACGTACGCGGCCGATTACGAAGCCGTATGGACCCTCGAGCCATGCTCTCCTACCTCATGCTGCAGATTCGGAAGCTTGGTGAAGGAGGATTTCAGACTGCAAAACAGATTGTATTTGACGATATACCACAAAGCCATGAAGCCGTCGGACAAACCGATCTTCTTCCCCTGTTCGTAAGTTCTTCCGTAGTAACTGATGGGAACCTCGTACACGGCGCAGCCCAGCTTGGCAATTTTGGCTGTGATCTCGATCTCCACGCCGAAACCCGTCGAGGTAATCACCATATTGCGGATGATCTCCCCCCGCAGTGCTTTATAACCCGTCTCGACATCCGTAAAGTTGATATTAGTCAGCAGGTTTGAAAACAGTGTCAGCGACTTATTCGCCACAAAATGATAGAAGTACAGAACACGCGCCGCCCTGCGGACCAGAAAACGCGATCCGTAGACGACATCGGCGCGACCTTCAAGAATAGGTTGGATCACGTCCGGGATCTCGGTGGGATCGTACTCGAGGTCCGCGTCCTGCACGATGACAATATCCGCTGTGCTGGCCGCAAAACCCGTCTTCAGGGCTTCGCATTTACCGCTGTTGCGAGGCATCCGGATGCAGCGCACTTTCGGAAAACGGGACAGCGCTTCGCAAATCCGCGGTGTATCGTCGGTCGATCCGTCATCGACGATGATTACCTCGGCAATTTGCGGCAACTCGAGAACCTTCCGGACTACGCTTTCGAGCGTCTGATCCTCGTTGTAGGCCGGAATCACGACCGAGACACAGGGGACGAATGGTGCCGAAGAGTTCACCGGGTCCGCCTTTCGCGATTAGGTGCAGGTAGCTTCAGAAAGGGGGTCATACGCTCGAAAACCGGGGGCATGATAGGCTCTATGATACACGTTTAGTCGGGCAGCAGAAGCTTGGAATTCAGGCCCGCAGACGCCATGCGGCGGCCACGTATTCGCCTTCGGGCGCTTGCTCGCGGATCAGTTGCTCCTCCTCAGCCCGCAGGTTCGGAGGGAGGCTGCTCCACAGCGGACCGAAAAAGCCGTAAGAGCGCCTCGAGACCAGGTCATACGCCGGTAGCCACGACTTCATCTGCTCGAGCGAGATCCCGTTGCCGTCCTGTACGTGGATATCGGTGATCGTAAAGATCTCGAGTGTGCTCAGCGGGGTGGCCACCACCCCCGACTTCACCAGTTCCTGTTTTGTCTTCGACAGGTAATCCTGCCCCTGCTCGCCTTTGATCTCCCGCATCAGGCGCCCCACAACGCGTTGTGGGGACAGGCGCGCCAGCCACTCCGGAAGCCTCGCCGGGATCCGTGCTGCCCGGTCGCGGCGCTTCGGATCTTGCGCGAAATCGCCGTTCGGATCCTGCAGGTGCAGAAACAGGGAACTCCCCGGGCTGCCCTTTTGCAGATCCGTAACTGCTGCCAGGAAAGGCGCGAGATCCGGCACGTGATGCAGAACCGAGCTCGTAATGATCAGGTCGTACTGTTTGCGGCCGACGAGGCTGTTGACCAGGCCCTCGATATTCTCGCCCGGCTTACCCCATGTCTTGCGCCGCTCCGCAGCCCTCGAGAGCATGGCTGTAGAAGTGTCGAGTAGATCGATCTCGGTAACCCGTGGTCCCAACGCGGACCGCAAGAGCGAATCGGTGGCAAGTCCCGTGCCGCAACCGATATCCAGCATACGGATAGAAACGGGAACTTCCCCCCGCAGGCAATCATCGGCGAGCAGACCGATCTGCTGCGGGAGACTCTCCCACATGTCCTGGTGGAGCTCGTCGTATCTCTCAGATTCGAAACGGTGGAATGTGACATTGACGGCTGAGTGAAACTCCTCAACAGTGCAACGTGCGCCATGGCGGCGCATAATCTCTACAACAGGGGCCAGAGGATCACTCATCCGTTTTGATGACACTCATCCGTTTTGATGATTAGCTGGCACAGTTGCTCGAATGTGCTTTGAGCTAAGCACAATTATACACAGCGTCCTGCGTGCAAGTGATTTGTAGACTGCCGGCTGCTATTCTAGTGAAAGCACGTGAAGTTCTCGAATCAACCAGTCATCCCGGCCAATCCTGCAGGTCGCGTAATCCCCGCCAACGTCGCAGGCTTCCAGCCGTTCTCCGAGCAAGCGGATATTGAGAACCCGGCACGAAAACTGGGGTACGCTTTCGCCTTGGCTGTGGTATTTGTGCGCTACAGCTTGCTGCACGAAGTACTTTCGTACTATAGCAACTTTAACTTCCGTATCCTCTATTTGGTTAGTATTCCTGCGGCTCTGTGTCTTTTCGGATCCGGTTCCTTCGTGCAAAGGGCCTTTTCTCCGCGTGCTGCCAAGTATTGGCTGGCGTTTGTCGTCTGGTTGTTTATCTGTGTGCCGTTTAGTACCTGGCGAGGTGACTCCGCCACTTACGCACTCACCTATCTCCGCACGGACTTGCCGATTCTGATGTTCCTCGCAGCCCTGCCGATGACTTGGAAAGAGACCCGGGGAATTCTTTATACCATTGCCATATCAGGATTGGTGAGTGTCTCGTTTTCAAGATTTTTTGGCACTACTTATGCCGGTCGCACAGGGCTGGCGTTTGGGACCATGGCGAATCCCAACGACTACGCGGGACAGTTGATCATGGTGCTGCCGATTGTGCTTTTCATGGTGCTTCGGCCCATGCGCATCTTCCCGCCGCTGCGCTTCCTGCTGCAAGCCGCCGGTGTACTGGCGATTAGCTATGGCTCCTATCTCATCCTGGCCTCCGGCTCGCGAGGGGCACTGCTCTCGATCCTGGCGTGTCTTGTGTTTGCATTCGTCAAGGCCCGCACCCCCGTCCGCCTCGGTCTTCTAGTCGCGGTCCCGCTTGCGGCTGCTGCGCTGATCGCGGTTCTCCCCTCCTCCACCCTCGAACGTCTCCACTCGTTTTCCACGGTGGCCAAGAATGTGGAGGATGGAACGGCCGAGTCTGCTTATATGCGCAAGAAGCTGTTGATGGCCAGCCTGTACGATACGATGACGCACCCCCTGTTCGGGCTGGGCCCGGGCCAGTTCGAAAACTTCGAAGGTAGAACCAAGACGCACAACGAAGGCGGCTTTACCGGCAGCCACAACTCCTATACCCAGATCTCCAGCGAAACCGGGATCCCCGGTTTCTTGTTCTATATCGGTGGCACGCTTTCGGCTTTTTTTCTGCTCCAGAGAACGTGGAAGTCGGTCGCCAAATTACCACAGGCAAAAGAAATCTCGCTTGCCTGCTTTCTGGTTTCCATCTCGTTGCTGGGATTTTGCGTAGCCATCTTTTTTCTTAATTTCGGATACTATTTTTACCTCCCCGGCTATACCGGCCTGATTATTTGCTTGTCGGCATCTGTCAAACGGGAAGTGGCTCTGATCACCTCGCCTGCAGCGGAACCGCAGGCCCCGCTCTTCACCGCATTTACGGGCCGCCGTCCGGAGCCGGCATGGGCAGTCGGCAAAGTGCAGCCCGTGATCCCCCCGAACCGCTTCTATCCGGGCACTCATCGCTAGTCGTTATCGAGGTCAAATATGTGCGGTATTGCAGGGTTTGTTTCTCCAGACCGGCCACAGGCAATCGAAGCTTCCGTGCGCCGCATGATGCGGGAACTCGCACTTCGCGGACCTGATTCCGAAGGCTTTGAAGCGTGGCCCGGCGTCGGCTTCGGCCACCGTCGTCTCGCGATTCTCGATCTCAGTCCCGCCGGTCACCAGCCGATGCTCTCCGACGACCGCTCCATCGGCATCGTCTTCAACGGCTGTATCTACAATTTCATGGACCTGCGCAGCGAGCTCGAGCAGCACGGTCATCGCTTCCGTTCCAACTGCGATACCGAGGTCCTGGTGCGCGGCTACCAGCAATGGGGAATCGAGGAACTCTCCCGCCGGACTCGCGGCATGTTCGCCTTCGCGATCTGGGACCAGCCGCAACGTACCCTTTACCTGGTACGCGATCGTCTCGGCGTCAAACCCCTCGTCTATTCTGCCGCCGGCAAGCGGATCGCGTTTGCCTCTACTGTCCAGGCCCTGCACGCCGCCGGTTTTTCCGGCGACGTCGATCCCACCGCCGTTCTCCAGTTCATGGACTACGGGAACCTGGCCAGCGATCAATGTATTTTCCAGGGGCTGCGAAAACTGCCGCCTGCCACCATTCTTCGCTGGAAAGATGGCCAGTCTTCGGAAAGCACCTACTGGTCATTGCCCCACTGGGACGAGAGTTCCCGGATTACTTTCGAGGAAGCCGTCGAAGAGACCGAGCGCCTAATCATCGAATCGACCCGGCTGCGTCTCATCGCCGATGTTCCCGTGAGCGCGCTTCTGAGCGGCGGTGTCGATTCCACGCTCGTCTGCTGGGCGATCTGCCGGTTAAACGTCAATTTGACAGCCGTTACGCTTGGCATCGAGGGCGATCCCAGCGACGAAAGTGAGTACGCCCGCCAAACCGCCCAACAACTCGGCATTCCCCACCAGGTCGTCGAGCTTCCCGCCGACACCACGGACGTCTTTGGCGAATCCGACTTCGCCTATTCGGAACCTTTCGCAAGCCCCAGTGCCAAGGCCATGCTGCGCGTTTCCCGGGCTGTCAAACCGATGGCGAAGGTCCTGCTGACCGGAGACGGCGGAGACGATGTCTTTCTCGGCTATCCGCACCTGTACAGCGCCTGGGTCTCGCAACAAGCCGCGCGCCGGATTCCGTCGTTCGCCGCCCCGTTGATCCGTGCCGCCGGCTCGTGTCTTCCGCGGGTCGGAGTCTTTCGCCGCGCCCGCCATTTCTCGCAATACATCACCTCCGGCTTCAGCGCTTATGTCGACGTCAACAACGGCCTGCGCTATTTGGGCCAGCGCGGCATTCTCGGCGACCGCCTCGAGGGCATTCAACTGCCGCATCGGAACCATATCCCGTCGCTCGAAGCTGGCCGCAATCTCTTCTCTGACGTCCTTGACCATCACCACCGGGTTCATTTTGTCGGAGAATTCATGCCCAAGGTCGACGAAGCGACAATGTACTACTCCCTCGAAGCGCGGTCGCCCTTTCTCGATCAGAAACTTTGGGAATTCGCTGCCACACTCCCGCCCGCGATTCGCTTTCGCGGCGGCGTATTGAAAGCAATCTTGAGGGAAATCGTCCGTCGCCGCGTCAATCCTGCCGTGGCCAACCGGCCGAAACTGGGCTTTACCGTGCCCGTGGAACGCCTGCTCGCCGACAAATGGTCGGGCGCCCTGGACATCCTGCAAAGTCCCAATGAGTTGGAGCGGCAGGGCTGGATCCGCCCGCATTCACTCGCCGCGCCGATTGCCGAAGCCAAGGCGCAGCGCTGGGTGCCCAAGCAAATCTGGTGCCTCCTGCTGCTCGAACATTGGCTTCAGCGCCAGAGTTCGCAAGCGCCCGAACTCGTCGCCGAGCACTCTTAAGTTCGCGGCTTCTTTGACGGCCTTCCGAAGTTGCGGAATAAAACCTCGGCGGGATTCCCCATCGCCAGGGTGTACGGCGGGATGTCCGAAATCACTACGCTGTTGGCGCCGATCACCGCGCCTTCCCCGATCGTGACGCCCTTCATGATGTACGAGCCGTTTCCCACCCAGGCATGTTTGCAGATCCGGACCGGCCGGATATCCTTCGGATCCACGGGTTGGTTCTGTGCTCTCAGGTCCGCCTCGCGCGGATGGCCGTCGCTGTCGGAGATCCGGCAGTCGAAGGATACTCGCGCGTGCTCCTCGATGATCACTTCCCGGTTGACCGCGATCGTGGTATTCCAGCCGATCTCCGCCCGGTCTTTCAAAATCAGCATAGGGTTTTCGACCATTCTGCCCGAGACGATGATCAACCGGCCGCCCAGGTATACGTTGTTCCCGATGTGAATCTCCACGTGCCCGGTCACGAACGGCAGGCGATCGATCACTACACCTTCGCCGAAACTCGCACAGCGCGCCTGAAACAGTGGATGCCGGTAGAATAAATTCGCCAGGGTGTTCCAGGCGATAATCACGCCGAAGTGCAACTCGTACAACAGCCGCAGGGGGGATTTCAGCAAACCAGGAATCCGGATCGCCGTCGGCGAGAGCAGCCGGCGGGCAATCTTGCCGAGCAGGCGATAAAACGGCGTCTCACCCCGTTTGATCTTGAGAATCAATGAATTCGCAGAACCCATCGCAGTTCTACGAACCGTTCCCGCCCCAGCGCAGCAGCGTCGCACCCCACGAATACCCTACTCCGAAGCCCACCAGCATCACCGTGGATCCTGCCGCCAGCCGGTTCTCCCGGAATGCGTGTTTGAGCGCGATTGGAATTGTCGAGGAGACCGTGTTCCCGCAATGGCTCATCGCCACGTAGAACTTCTCCGCGGGAATCTTCATGCGCTTGCGCAGGTGCTCCAGCATGTACTTATTCGCCTGGTGGAAGATGAATAGATCGATCTCGTCGAGAGTCTTTCCGGATCGCTTCAGCAGTTGGCCCACGCTATCCGGCACCACCGCGATTGTGAAGTTGAAGATCTCGGCGCCGTCCATAAAAAGATTGTCCCGAGTCCGCACATTGCCGCTCTTGTCGGTCGTCTCCACGCTGGTTTCCGCACCCCGTGCGCTGCGCATCCCGCCGGAAGGTACCATCAGGTTCGGACCCCCGCTGCCGTCCGTGCCATAGATGAAAGGACCCAGCAGCGGTTGCTCTGCTTCCACCGCCCGGATCAAAGTCGCCGCCGCGGCATCGCCGAAAATCGTCCGGACACTCTTGTCGCCGGGATGGATGAACTTACTATAGGTCTCTGCGGTAATCAGGAGAACCGTCTTCGCCTGTCCTGAAACAATAAGGCCTTGCGCCAGCCCCAGGCCGTAGATATACCCCGAACAGCCCAGGTTGAAATCCAGCGCGCCGGCGGACTTCGGAATTCCCAGGCGATCCTGTACCAGGCAAGCCGTCGTCGGCAGAAAGTAATCCGGGCTCTGCGTGCACAGCAGCAGGAA